>OLPU01001281.1_pt1 | contig 19187 bp, 16 predicted proteins | sample 1673111 | NCBI WGS metagenome assembly OLPU01 (sample SAMEA3136755, study PRJEB25190) | human gut metagenome | reverse complement strand
GCATATGTTCTTCGGTGAGGGACGTATCGATGCATTCCGTGAAATGATCTGCTCCGAAACAGCAGAAGAGAGAGAGAAAGCACTTGAAAAAGTTCTTCCATATCAGCAGGATGACTTCAAAGGTCTCTTTGAAGCTCTGGAAGGTAACCCTGTTACTATCCGTTTCCTGGATCCGCCTCTTCATGAGTTCGTTCCTACAGATGAAGCTGACATCAAGAAACTTGCAGATGCTCAGGGCAAAACTGTAGAGCAGATCAAGACTATCATCGCTTCTCTTCATGAGTTCAACCCGATGATGGGACATCGTGGATGCCGTCTTGCTGTAACATATCCTGAAATCGCTAAGATGCAGACAACAGCAGTTATCCGCGCAGCAATCGAAGTTAAGAAAGCTCATCCGGACTGGACAATCAAACCGGAAATCATGATCCCACTTGTTGGCGATGTAAAAGAGCTTAAATATGTTAAGAAATTCGTAGTTGAGACAGCTGATGCTGAGATCAAAGCCGCTGGTTCTGACCTTCAGTATGAAGTTGGTACAATGATCGAGATCCCGAGAGCAGCTCTTACAGCTGATGAGATCGCTAAAGAAGCAGACTTCTTCTGCTTCGGTACAAACGACCTTACTCAGATGACATACGGCTTCTCCCGTGATGATGCAGGTAAATTCCTCAACGCATACTATGACGCTAAGATCTTCGAGAACGATCCATTTGCAAAACTGGATCAGGTTGGCGTTGGCAAGCTGATGAAGATGGCTATCGAACTCGGCAAACCGGTTAACCCGAACCTTCACGTAGGTATCTGCGGCGAGCATGGTGGAGATCCGTCTTCTGTAGAATTCTGCCACAAGATCGGTCTTAACTATGTATCCTGCTCACCATTCCGTGTACCGATCGCTCGTCTTGCAGCAGCACAGGCAGCTATCGCTGAGAAGAATGCATAATTAGCATAAAAATATAGATTCATGCACAGGCATGAAAGTGTCCAAACGTAAAATCAGACCTTGGAGAATTGTAGAAATACAATTCTTCAGGGCCTTTTTTGTTACATTATTGATATGAGGAATTCAGGACAGTATTCTTTTGCTCAGGGCTTATGTATCTTTACCCATCCTGCGTGAAGCAGATACACGCAGGCGGGAATCAGGGAAAGCAGATGTGCGTAGGTGTAGCTGCCTGTTTTTGCATATACCGGAAGAATAAACATATGGAGTGCAAGATAAAAATATGCTCCGGCAGTGATCAGATTACATAGAGAAAAACGCCAGCCGAAGATACCCAGGGCAGAGGCTGTAAGGACAACCATCAGTGTTATGGTATCCAGAGTGACAGGAAGATGAATCAGATCAAATCCAGGTCTCGAAGCAAGGAGAGTCAGCATTGCATAAAGAAAAAGAGCTGCATTCAATAATCCCATGATTTTAAACAATAAACCATAAAAAGGAGTAGTAGGGCAGTTGGGCCATAATTCTACTTCCAGCTTTTCTGCAAGCTGGGTAGCAGACCGTGTAAAGGTTGTATTTGTCATTACCATAGCCTTATCACAGTCATAAAAATTGGCACCTGCATAGGCCTCCTGCACTGCCTTGTTTCCAACCGGGTATGTATAATATTTGCATTGGATACCATATTTTTTTCTATGCTTAAAAGCAATAATATCCACACCCTGATCGCCAGAGCTTCTGGTTACTTCTATTTTTGAAAAATGTTTCTGTCTTAATATTTTTGCACACTGATACTCGAACTCATATCCATCCATGTGTTAGTCTCCTGTATGTTGTATAGAATCTTAAGTGCATTATACTCAAAATATGTGGGAATATATTGTGACATGTCAACTTAAGTACTTAAGCAGAGTTAAGAATAGCATGTCGGAAAGAAAAGAACAAGTGTTTATTGTATTTTTATCTGTATGACAGATGGGATTTCGGACAGAAGTATGATATACTGTCCATAAAAGAAAAGCTTTTTGGAGAGGATGGAACCATTTTGATGAATAAAAAAGATACAAAGATCAACCGAAATGATATGCTGGAATTAACCCGCAGGATGACATTATCCAGAAACTGCTTTGTGCGTGCAGCAGGAGCATATATAGATGATGAGGGATACATAGATAATACCTTCAATGTAAGCTTCAAAAATATGAGCAAACATGATCAGCAGGTAAATCTGGATCTTGCGAAAACCATTCCTTTTTCCAAAACAAATGAACAGTTAAAATGTTATAAATTCCCTGAAGGGGATATGGCATATGACAGCATCCATAAACTACTGATGGCATTATCACAATACGGATTAAAAGATGATCTTCTGGTTCAGACTCTCTGTGAACAGCTTGCGGAGGGAATCTGCAGTACAAGAGATTCATCAAATAGAACAAACCGTCTGCAGGGACAGGAGTTTGGAATTTATATTTATCATGGAATATATGATATTCCCAAGAAAGGCTCAGACCACAGCGAACAGTGGGAGTCAGAAGAAATATACAGTTTCCTGATCTGTGTGGTGGCTCCGGTAGATAAAGATTACAATGCCGGAACTCCAAAATGCGGCTTTATTTTCCCTGCCTTTGAAGACCGTTCCGCAGAACCTGGAAAAATAGATGTATTCTTTGAAATACCGGAGCATCCGGACGAAGGATTTCTGAAAAGTCTGATTGTATATCAAAAGATTTGAAAAAACGTGGTATGAAGTTCGTGGGGACAACGGTCATCTATGCCTATTTACAGGCAGTAGGAGTGCTTTGTTCTCACGAGCAGGGATGCTTTTTGGCAAATCAGAAAGCTGAGCATCATAATAGTTATTCATAAGACTGTTATTTCCTAATTTTTATCCATCCTGCATGAAGCAGATATACGCCTGCCGGAATCAGGGAAAGCATGTGTATATTTGTGCAGCTGCCTGTTTCTGCATATGTCGGCAGAATGAGTGTATGAAATGCAAGATAAAGGTATGTGCCTGCAGCGATGAGATTACACAGAAAAAAACTCCAGCCGAAGATACCGGAAATAGAAGCTGTAAGAATGATGATCAGCGTCAGGGTATCAGGAACAAAGGGAAGATGAATAAAATCAAATTCAGGTTTCAGGGAGAGAAATGCGAGCACTGCGTAAAGAAAAAGCACTGCATTTAATGAACTCATGATCTTAAACGGTAAACTGTAAAAAGGTGTAACAGGGCAGTTGGGCCATAGTTCAACATCCAGTTTCTGTGCAAGCTGGGTTGCTGACTTTGTGAAGGTTATATTTGTCATTACAACAGCTTTATCGCAGTCGTAGAAGTTTGCACCTGCATAGGCTTCCTGAACAGCTTTATTTCCAACGGGATGGGTGTAATATTTACATTGTATCCCATATTTTTTTCGATGTTTGAAAGCAATGATATCAATTCCCTGATCTCCGGAGCTTTGGGTTACTTTTATTTTAGAAAAATGTTTTCGCTTTAGTATTTTTGCACATTGATATTCAAATTCATATCCATCCATGTGTTGAGTCTCCTGTATTATATAAAATTGTATAGCAGTCCTCGTAAATGATACATTTAAGAGGATTGCTATAGATGTAGTGCATATTTGCAATATATTATATCTGCAACATACCATTTATAGAAATTCAGGAAAATACTGTAAGTAATGAAATGGCTGGTGTTACGGTATTTTCCTGAATTACGATAACAGTCTGCAGCAAAATAAGAATACCATGTTTGATGATAAAGAACAAGTGTTTTGCGAAGAAAAGAAGAATGGGTTATTGTTTACTGGCTGGTTTACTGGTTGCGTTACTGAGACGTTACCGAGAATGGAATAAACAGTAACGAGAATGGTTACTCTTTGCGGGAATTGTGTTATAATAGTCTTTGATTTATTGCTGCTGAAAAAAGTGGACAGTTTATAGCGAGCCTATTAAATGCACTATTTACGAGGATTGCTATAGTAATTATACAAAACCGTAAGAGGAGGATAAGCATTTGAAATATTTTGAAGAAATTATGTCGGAACGAAAAAACCGTATAGAAGCCAGAAAGGACGAGCTGATCCGCAGGAGTCTACTGTCTGAAGAATTTCTGGAAATGATCCAGAAAAATAAAAGGCCCTTTGATCTGCTGATGTCTTACTATCAGTGTGCTGTCATGGAGATTGAGACAAAATTCAGAGTGCTGAATCAGGAGTATTCCCTGGAATATGATAAAAATCCTATCGAGGGTATTAAAACCAGAATTAAATCTTATGACAGCATTGTGCGGAAAATACGCAGAAAAAATATTCCCATGTCTTTAACTGCTATAGAAGAAAATATCAAGGATATCGCAGGTGTCCGGGTAATCTGTTCTTTTCCGGAGGATATCTATGAGCTGGCAGACAGCTTTCTGCGTCAGGATGATATTGTACTGATCGAGAAAAAAGATTATATAAAAAATCCAAAACCCAGTGGTTACAGAAGCCTGCATCTGATCGTGCAGGTGCCTATCTTTCTGCAGAAAAACAAAAAAATGGTAAATGTGGAAGTCCAGTTTCGAACTATTGCCATGGATTTCTGGGCAAGTCTGGAACATAAGCTTCGCTATAAAAAAGATATCCCGGCAGATCAGGCACAGCAATTGCAGGAGGAGCTTCTGGCGTGTGCCGCCCAGAGTGCTCAGTTGGATAACCGGATGCAGGAAATTCGTAATCAACTGGTCAGCAGAGCTGATAAGGGGAATCAATCCTGAGAAAGTTCCTTATTTCAGGAACTTCCTCAATAATTTTTCATAAATTTTTCTATATGGCTGGTATCTCATTGGCAGATCCAGCCATGTTTTTTTGTCTACAATACTCTTATAGTGGGAGAAGGTATGAAAACCGTCTTTGCCATGGTAGGAACCCATTCCGCTTTCACCAAAGCCGCCAAATCCCATCTCACTGGTTGCCAGGTGGATGATGGTATCATTGACACATCCGCCTCCGAATCCACAGTGGGAAGTAACTTTTTCCGCAGCTTCTTTGTCGGAGGTGAAGATATATAGTGCCAGAGGATGTGCCATGGAGTTGACCTTTTCGATGGCCTCATCCAGGGAATCATAGGTCAGCACAGGAAGCACAGGACCGAAGATTTCCTCCTGCATTACTGCATCCCCGAAGGTTACATTATCCATAACAGTAGGAGCAATCTGAAGAGCTCCCGGATTGTTGTCACCGCCGCAGACTACCTTGCTGGGATCGATCAGATTGCAGATACGAGTAAAGTGCTTTTCATTAATAATTTTCCCATAATTCTTATTATTCAGAGGTGTGGAACCAAACTGTTTCCTGATCTGTTTCTGGATCTGTCGGATCAGTTCATCCTTGATTTCTCTGTGGCAGTAAATATAATCAGGTGCTACACAGGTCTGACCACAGTTAAGATATTTTCCAAATACAATTCTTCTGGCTGCAAGTTTCAGGTTGGCACTTTTCTCTACAATGCAGGGGCTTTTACCGCCCAGCTCCAGGGTAACGGGGGTCAGATGTACAGATGCTTTTGCCATTACTTCCCTGCCAACATGCTGGCTTCCTGTAAAGAAAATATAGTCAAAATGTTCATTGAGAAGAGTGTTATTTTCCGCACGTCCGCCGTTTACCACAGCCACATACTGGGGATCAAAACATTCGGTGATAATGGTTTCAATCACCCGGCTGGTGTGAGGAGAGTAGGCACTTGGTTTCAGTACAACTGTATTTCCGGCTGCAATCGCATCGATCAGCGGATCAATGGTGAGCAGGAAGGGATAATTCCATGGGCTCATAACCAGGACTACACCATAAGGAGATGGCTTCTTATAGCTTCTGGAAGCAAACTGTGCAAGTGGAGTCACTACTGTTTTCTCCCTGGCATAGGAAGGTGTATGGCGGATCATGTAGCTGAGTTCTGAGAGCACAAGTCCCACTTCACACATATAGGATTCAAAGTTACTTTTTCCAAGGTCACGTTTCAGTGCTTCATTGATCAGTGGTTCATATTTCTGAATACAGGTCTTTAATTTTTTTAAGGCATCCAGCCTTTTTTCTACCGGTAAAGTGGCACCTGTGTAAAAATAGCTGCGTTGTTTCTGAACGATTTCTTTAATTTCTGTTTCTGTCATAATACATTATTTCCTTATATAATATAGATATCAGGTAACTATTGAGAGTCTGCAGGTTCCTGTATTTTGATATTTTTATAAAAAACGCTTTGCAGGATAGAAGAATATTAACAGTTACTTCTCAGCTTCTGAGGTATTTTCCTTGGAAGTCAGAGACATCAGCATGTAATAAAATTTCTCCAGTTCGGAGGCATCCATAAGCTTCGGCACAGGATACAGAGGATTGGCCTCTTTATCTGCATAATGGGTAAGCTTGGGGATATCTGTTTCCTGAATTTCCTTTACAATATTTACGATTCCAAATCGCTCTTTCATCTCTTCAATTGCCCGGATAAAAAGCTCTGCTGCTTCATGGTCCGGCGTATTTTTGTCTGCAAGTCCTGCTGCAATGGCAAGTCTGTGGAGCTTTTTGTCAATGCAGGAACCATATTCCCGAAGTACCAGCGGCAGCAGAATGGCATTGGCAAGTCCATGGGGAACGTTGTACTGTCCACCCAGAGAGTGAGCGACTGCATGAACATATCCTACATAGGATTTGGTAAAAGCACAGCCTGCATAGAAGGAGGCGTGGAGCATATTTCGTCTTGCCTGAATATTATCGCCATGCTCATAGGCAATGTCTATATTTTCAAAAATCAGTTTTACCGCTTTTAATGCATCCCTGCGTGTATCAATGGTGGTGGAATTGCCGATGTATGCCTCCACTGCGTGAGTCAGGGCATCCATACCTGTAGTTGCGGTGATAAATGGGGGCAGGCTTAAGGTAACCTTGGGATCCAGCACTGCATAGCGGGGAATCAGCGGGAAATCGTTGATTGCGTATTTATATCTGGTGTCTGCATCTGTGATCACAGCGGCGAGAGTGGTCTCACTTCCTGTTCCGGCAGTGGTTGGAACTGCCATGAGAAGGGGAAGCTTCTTATGCACCTTCAGGATTCCCTTCATCTGAGCCAGAGACTGATTGGGTTTGACCGCACAGGCACCGACTGCCTTGGCACAGTCCATGCTGGAACCGCCGCCGAAACCGATGATGGCATCACAGCCTTCTTTATGGTAAAGCTCCAACGCCTCGCGGACATTGACAGTAGTAGGGTTGGCAACTGTTTTATCATAAATGGTATAGGGGATGCCTGCCTCCTTTAAAGCTTTTTCCAGTCTTCTGGTAAGTCCAAGCTTCATGATACCGCCATCTGTAATGATCAGTACATGAGTACATTTGTGGCGCATGATGATTTCAGGGAGTTCCTTGACGCTTCCTGCGATTTTAGGTTTTCTGTAAGGTAAAAAGGGAATTGCAATGTGAAAAGCTTTCTGAAAAGCCCTGCAATATATTTTTCTGAGAGTGTTCATGGATAATTCCTTTCCTGGGGGCAGCCTGCTGCTTTGCAGACTGCCGGACAGCAGTTACTTCAGAAAAAAATATAACAAGGTAAAAAAGAAAAGTCAATATATTTTGATAATCAAAATTATAAACAGGACAAGGCATATTGCAGGGAATCTTCTAGATGTTGTTTCATCAAGAGTCAGACGGCTGTTTTCACAGTAATCGTAAAAAATCAAAACAGCTTCTGTGCATTGAAAATTCATGTACAGAAGCTGTTTTGGTATAATTTTATAATCCCAGTTCTTTTTTTAAATCCTCTGCAGAGATAGACGGCTGATAATCTGGATCACCGGCCTCATATCGGCGCATTGCTTCTAATTCGTCAGGGTCAGGCTTTACTTCTTCCACATCCGATAAAACAAAGGATGATTGAATTAAGTTCCAGACTTTTTCGGCCTCTTTTTCGCTCATAATGGTAACGGCGCCAATAATTCTTTCTTTTATATCAGACATGATTTCACACTCCTTTATAGATTTGTCCACGATTGCCAATGTCAATGATATCAACAATAAGACCATTAACATCAAATAGGATTCTGTAGGTACCTACACGGAGACGGTAACCGGAGACACCCTGCATTTTTTTGATATCACCCTCCAATGGTAATTTACTGATAGCTGTAAACAACCGATGTTGTGTTGCTTTATCCTGTTTTCGTAAAAATTTTTCAGCTTTTTTAGAATATGTGATTTGAAACAAAGAAATGCTCCTTTTCCGGGGTTTCCGGGATATTTAGAATTTTTATCTTTGGTAGAAGCAGATATGTTTCGGCTTGTTTTTAATATAGCATATAAAAATATTGGAAGCAACTTTAATGTAGGATTGGCGATGTGATTTTTTTCAGCTATAATAGATAAAAGAAAGGAGAGGACGCATATGAAAGTAGCAGCAATTCAGATGCCTACAGTAAAAGATAAAATACAAAATATCCGTACTGCCGGCACTTATATAGAAAAAATAAAGGCAGAAAATCCGGACTTTGTAATCCTTCCGGAGATGTTCTGCTGTCCGTATCAGACCGAAAACTTCCCAATTTATGCAGAAAAAGAAGGTGGCCCATCCTGGCAGGCAATGTCTGATTATGCCAGAAAGTATCATATTTATCTGATCGCAGGTTCCATGCCGGAAGCAGATGATGTGGGAAAGGTTTACAACACTTCTTATATTTTTGACAGAGATGGAAAACAGATTGGTAAGCACAGAAAAGCTCATCTCTTTGATATCAATGTAAAAAATGGCCAGTACTTCAAGGAATCAGATACTCTGACTTCGGGAGATCATGCCACAGTATTTGATACTGAATTTGGGAAAATGGGTGTCATGATCTGCTACGACATCCGCTTCCCGGAGTTTGCCCGCACAATGGTACTGGACGGTGCAAGGATGATTTTCGTCCCGGCAGCATTTAATATGACCACAGGTCCGGCACACTGGGAACTGACTTTTCGTGCAAGAGCCCTTGACAATCAGATCTACATGCTTGGATGTGCTCCTGCCAGAGATACACAGGCAGGATATATTTCCTGGGGATATTCTATTGTAACAGATCCATGGGGAAAGGTTATGAAACAGTTGGATGAGAAAGAGGGCATTTTAATAGAAGAAATAGATTTGGACCGGGAAGACCAGATCAGAGAGCAGCTTCCATTATTAAAACACCGCAAATCTGAAATGTACCATTTATAGGAGAACACATTTTTTTCGCAGACAGACCATAGATCAAACACATTTGTCAGATATAGTAATACCATCAACAAAAACAAAAGAAACAGAGAAAATTCAAAATATAAAGAACAGAGAGGTATTATTATGAAATATAAACATCTGGCAATGCTCATGGGAGTTATGATAACAGCAACATCTGTGGGCTCTACGGCAACTGCGTTTGCGGCGGACAGCAAAACAGAAAGTACTCAGGATGCAGATGACACCATAGAAGATACAGCAGAAGCATCTGACGAGAAAGCAGACGACAGCAAAGAAGAAACAAACGAAAATGAAATTCTTGGAGAAGTAAAATCTATAGAAGATGGAAAAATCACCATTGCAGTAGGAACCAGAAAAGAAATGAGCCAGCCTGGTGAACAGCCCCAGGGTGGCGAAAATAGCGAAGCGCCGGAGAAACCGGATGGAGATGATGCAAAGGCAGATGGCGATGCCAAAGGTTCTAAAGATGCAGACAGTGAAAAAACAGACGATGCCAGCACAGACGAGTCATCAGATACAGATGAAGAAACAGAAGATACTGAATCAACGGATGACGCATCCGCAGATAACACAGACAAAGGCGAAGCGCCAGATGGTAACGGTGATGGTCAGGGAACTCCGGACGGAGAAGCACCATCTATGTTAGACCTGACAGGCGAAGAACAGGAAATCACAGTTACAGACAGCACAGTGATTACGAAACAGTCCATGGGCGGCGGACAGGGAGCACCTGGTGGAGAAGCTCCGGAGAAACCGGATGGAGATAATGCCGATGACAATGCAGATGCAAAATCGGAAGATACTGATGATTCAGAAAAGACAGATGCATCTGACAGCGAAAAACCAGACGGAGAAGCCCCGGACGGTAACGGCCAGGCACCAGATGGTGCAGGCCAGACCGAAGAGATTACATTAGATGACATCAAAGAGGGCGACGTAGTAGCCATCACATTAGACGATGACGGAAACGCAGCAACCATAACAGTCCAGTCCATGGATATGGGCGGCGGACAGGGTGTTCCTGGCGGCCAGGCTTCCGGTGTAGACAGCTACGATGCAGCAAATGAATACAGCTCAGATGAAACAGTCTCCGATACCACTCTGGAATCTACAGGAACAGACGAAAATGCAGCACTTGTTTCCAATGGTGCAGAGGTTACCTTAAGCAATGACGCAATCTCAAGAACATCCTCAGACAGCCAGGGCGGTGATAACTCCAGCTTCTATGGTGTAGGAGCAGCAGTTCTTGCCACAGACGGAACTGCATATGTTAAAGGCAGTACAGTAACCACAGACAGCAAAGGCGGTGCAGGACTCTTTGCATACGGTGACGGAACTGTATATGCAGCAGATACAGATATCACCACACAGCAGGATACTTCAGGCGGAATCCACGCAGCAGGTGGCGGAAAGCTCTATGCCTGGGATCTGAATGTAGAGACAAATGGCGAATCCTCCGCGGCAATCCGCAGTGACAGAGGCGGCGGAACAATGGTAGTGGACGGCGGTACTTATACATCTAACGGGGTAGGCTCTCCTGCGGTTTACTGTACAGCAGATATTGCAGTCAACAATGCAGAACTGACAGCAAATGGTTCAGAAGCAGTCTGCATCGAGGGATTAAACTCTCTGAGACTCTACAACAGCAATCTGACCGGAAATATGAGTGATAATGATCAGAACGATACTACATGGACAGTCATTCTCTACCAGAGCATGTCCGGTGACTCTGAGGTAGGTAACAGCACATTCCAGATGGATGGTGGTACGATCACATCCAAGAATGGCGGATTATTCTACACAACCAATACGGAATGCACCATTGCATTAAAAGATGTAGACATCACATATAACGATGACAGCGAATTCTTCCTGCAGTGTACAGGAAACAACAACCAGCGTGGATGGGGCCAGAGTGGTGCCAACGGATCTGACTGCAACTTTACAGCAGACAGCCAGGATATGAAAGGAAATGTAATCTGGGATTCCATCAGTGACCTTGATTTCTATATGACCAACGGCAGCACACTGGAAGGTGCGTTTGTCAATGACGAATCCAACGCAGGAAACGGTGGAGACGGATATTGTAACGTAGTAATTGACAAAGATTCTACATGGACAGTAACCGGCGACAGCACCATCACATCCCTTTCAAATGCAGGAACCATCACAGATGCAGATGGTAAGACAGTTTCTATCGTAGGTACAGACGGAACAACTTATGTAGAGGGTGACAGTGACTACACAATTACAGTAGGCTCCTATCAGGACAGCGCAGATACATCTGCATCTACTACAGTCGATGACTGGTCCAGCTATGAGGTGGAAAGACCGGAATCTCTGTAAAGTAAAATTCAAGCAAAATGAGAAAAAAACTCATTTCCAATGCATGAATAATGCAGAAACAAAGGAAGAAACAGATAATTAAGACAACCGCAATAAAAGCAAAATGTAAAAAAATCACGGCGAACAGTCGTGATTTTTTTATGCGCATTTAACATTCATTTGACCAAAATAAGATTGTTGGTGATGTCAAAAAGTTTTTATAATAATGCCAGTGGTCAAATGCAAAAAGTCGGTGGACAGTGTAATGACAATAAAAAAGCAATATAGTTAAAAAAGAGGAGAGGAATATCAATAATATGCAGAACAATCTTGCATCAATGATAAAAGAAAAAAACTGTTCCTTCTGGATATTGACGGAACTGTTGCTCTGGGAAGTGAACTTCTTCCGGGTGCAGCAGACTTTCTTCAGACAGTAAAAGAAAACGGTGGAATTTTTCGTTTTCTGACAAACAACTCGTCTAAAGCAGCCAGTGATTATGTAGAGCAGTTTCATGACTGGGGAATTGAAACTACGGAAGAGGAATTTATCACTGCAGGAACCTACGCCAGAGATTTCATGAAGAAATATTACGGAAACGAAAAAATCCTGGTAGCAGCTACCGAAACCTACTGCAGCGAACTGCGAAAAGCAGGTCTGAACATCACAGATCAGGCAGGAGATGATGTAGACTGCGTACTTTGCGCTTATGATACAGAGCTTACCTATGAGAAACTGGTTCAGGTCTGTAAACAGCTCACAGAGACAAAAGTTCCCTGGTTTGCAACAAATCCGGATCTGCGTTGCCCTATTGATTTCGGAATGATACCGGACTGCGGTTCCATCTGCCGGATGATTACGGCATCTGTTGGCAGAGAACCGGAATATATCGGCAAACCTGCACCCGGAATGGTATATGCCTGTCTGGAAGAAACAGGATGCACTCCGAAACAGACCCTGCTTATCGGTGACAGAATCTATACAGATATGGAATGCGGGAAACGGGCAGGCATTGACAGTTGTCTGGTGCTTACAGGCGAAGCCAGTGTAGAAGAATGGAAAAATGGTTTCCGGTGCCAGTCACTGGGGAAGCTTGCCGGATATTTTTCATAAAGATAACTGAAAAGGTATTGCCAAAGCAGCCCGACAAAAAAATATCAGTGAAAAATATTAATCGTAAAAGCAGGAGAGGAAAGGAAATCAAATGTCGGAAATCATATTAAGAGACATCTGCAAAAGCTATGAAAACGGCTTTCAGGCAGTAAAGAATTTTAATCTTGAAATAGAAAAAGGAGAACTGGTAGTTTTCGTTGGTCCGTCCGGATGCGGAAAGTCAACCACACTTCGAATGATTGCAGGACTGGAAGATATCAGCGATGGTGAATTATGGATTGGAGATAAACTGGTTAATTATCTGGAACCAAAAGAGCGCGACCTTGCAATGGTTTTCCAGAGCTATGCTCTCTATCCACAGATGAATATTTACGATAACATTGCTTTCTCTTTGCAGGTAAGAAAAGTACCGAAAAAAGAGATTGATAAAAAGGTTCATCATGTAGCAGAACTTCTGGGACTGGAAAATCTGCTGAAACAAAGACCAAAGAATCTTTCAGGTGGTCAGCGTCAGCGAGTAGCCATCGGAAATGCTATCATCCGTGAGCCGAAAGTACTTCTTATGGATGAGCCATTATCCAATCTGGATGCCAAACTTCGTACCCAGATGAGAGTAGAACTTGCAGGTATTCACAAAGCACTTGGGAACACCATTATTTACGTCACTCATGATCAGACAGAAGCAATGACTCTGGGAGACAGGATCGTAGTGATGAATCAGGGAGCAGTACAGCAGGCAGATACTCCGCAGAACCTGTATGCTTACCCAGTAAATCGCTTTGTTGCAGGATTCATCGGTTCTCCATCTATGAACTTTATCAAAGGTCTGGCAATGGAAAAGGTAGGAATCCCTACATTCCGTACAGAGAACGACGGAGACATCCCAATCCCGGATTTCTTATGGAAAATCCTGAAACGTCAGGGCTATGTTGGAAGAAACATTGAACTCGGAATCCGTCCGGAACATTTTCTGGAAAAACCCGCAGAAGCAGATACCAGAGGAGAGTGGAAAATGGAAGTCACAGTCACAGCCAGAGAACTGCTTGGGGCAGAAGTAATTCTTCATTTCAATCACGATGGTCAGGACTGCTGTGCAAAAGTTTCCGGTGACAGTCTGCTTGATAAAGGCGATAAAGTAACACTCTGGATCGACATGGCATACATTTCAGCATTTGATCTGGAAACTCAGGAGAATATCACTCTGAGAAAAGGGATGTTTTCATAAGCAATGATATTGTTCAAAAGTTCAATATAAAACTCATAAAAACAGGAAAGGTGTTCAATACATGAAGAAGTTAAAAAACACAGGTGCCTACGCATACCTGTTTCCAAGCTTTTTGATCTTTGGAATCTTCTTATTCTACCCGTTTTTTAAGACTTTATACTTAAGTCTTTTTAAAACGAATAAGATGGGACAGGCAAAACTATTCGTAGGACTTGGCAACTACAAAGAATTATTACAGTCATCCTCATTCTGGAACAGTCTGGCAGTTACCCTGATCTTTGTTGTGATCGTAGTTGCAGTCAGTATGATCCTGGGACTTACAACAGCAGTCCTCTGCAACAAAACATTTCCGGGAATCCGTTTTTTCAGTACTGCATATGCACTGCCAATGGCAATCGCATCCAGTTCAGCAGCAATGATCTTCAAGATCATGCTTCATCCATCCGTAGGAATCATCAATAAGATTTTTCATCTGGATATCAACTGGGTCAGTGATCCGAAATACGCACTGATCTGCGTAGCAGTTCTTACTGCATGGCTTAACAGTGGAATCAACTTCCTGTATTTTTCAGCAGGATTAAGTAACATTGATGAAACTATTTATGAACGAGCTTCCGTAGACGGCGCAAGTTCATTCCAGAAATTCTACCGCCTGACACTTTCGGGACTGGCACCAATGATGTTCTACACATTAGTGGTAAACATCATTCAGGCATTCCAGTCATTCGGACAGGTCAAGATTCTGACACAGGGTGGTCCCGGAGAATCCACAAACCTGATCGTGTATTCCATTTACAGAGATGCCTTCTTTAACTATCGTTTCGGAAGTGCAGCAGCCCAGTCAGTGGTACTTTTCCTGATCGTGCTGGTACTTACTCTGGTAATGTTTAAAATTGAGAAAAAAGGAGTGAAATATTAATGTCACAGTTAGGCAGCATCACTGCTGAAAAAGAAAAACAGATGGATCTGGAACGCCAGAGGTTTCAGGAAGTAAAAGCAAAAATGCTGGCGCAGCAGAAATATAAAAGAGCGGCCAGAACTGCCGGACACATTGTCTTAAATATTGTCGTGGCATTAATTGTTCTTCTGCCTCTTTTATATGCAGTAAGTATTGCATTTATGCCATCCGGTGAACTTTTTACTCTGGATATGAATATCCTGCCCAAACATCCGACATTGGAGAATTTCCGACAGGCACTGCAGAAGGTTCCACTGGTTCGTTTTGTAGTAAACTCTTTCCTGGTAGCAGGTCTCATCACTTTCGGACAGATCATTTCCTGTTCACTGGCAGCATTTTCCTTTTCCTTCCTGGACTTCAAAGGAAAAAATGTGCTGTTTATGCTGGTGATGGCAACTATGATGATTCCGGGAGAGGCAACGATTATTTCCAATTACCTGACAGTCAGCGGATGGAACTGGCTGGATTCCTATCAGGTACTGATCGTGCCCTATCTCACATCTGCAATGGGAATCTTTCTGTTCAGACAGTTTTATCTTACATTTCCGATTTCGCTGTATGAATCAGCGAAGATTGACGGCTGCTCCAATCTGCGATTTATCTGGCAGATTCTGATGCCGCTGACAAAATCAGCAATGGGAGCTATGGCAGTGTACACATTTATTAATGCATGGAATATGTACATGTGGCCATTACTTGTGACAGGATCAGACAAGATGCGTACTGTACAGATCGGTATCGGTATGCTGGACAGCGTAGACTCCCAGTCTATTACATTGATGATCGCAGGCGTAGTACTGATTATCCTTCCGTCCATTTCCATATTCATTGCAGGACAGAAGCAGCTGATCAGAGGTATGTTCTCAGGTGCCGTAAAAGGCTGAGAAATAGAGAAAACAAAAACAAACAACATGAAAAGAAAGAGGTAAGTTATGAAGCGTAAACTCGCAGTATTATTAACAGCAGCAACAGTATTCAGCGCAATTCTTCCAACTACCTGCATGGCAGCAGAGAAAAAGGCAGACATTCCGGAGGGAACAACGATTTCATTCTGGCACGCAATGGGCGGTGTCAACGGGGAAGCACTGGACTATCTGGTAAATAAATTTAATGAAGAAAATGAATATGGAATTAAAGTGGATTCTCAGTATCAGGGAGAATATGACGATGAGATCAATAAGTTAAAAAGTGCCCAGCTTGGAAATATGGGAGCTGATCTGGTGCAGATTTATGATATCGGAACCCGTTTCATGATCGATTCCGGATGGGTGATCCCAATGCAGGACATGATTGACAGCGAAGGATATGATGTATCTGATCTGGAACCAAATATCACAGCTTATTATACAGTAGATGATAAATTATATTCCATGCCATTTAACTCCTCTACACCGATTCTTTATTACAACAAGGATATGTTTGACAAAGCAGGTGTGACAGAGGTACCTACAAGCCTTGAGGGAATCGCAGAGGTTGCAGATGACCTCGTAAACAAAGGCGGTGCGGGAGAAGCATTATCCATGGGAATCTATGGATGGTTTTTCGAAGAGTTTATGTGCAAACAGGGTCTGCCATATGTAGATAACGGAAACGGACGTGAGGCAGCAGCTACAAAGGTTGCATTCGATGAAAACGGAGGTGCACTGAATATTCTTAATGAGTGGAAGAAACTTTATGACGCAGGCTATGCACCAAACGTAGGAAGAGGCGGAGATTCTGGACTTGCAGATTTCTCTTCCGGAAAAGCAGCTATGACATTAGGTTCCACAGCGTCCCTGAAACAGATTCTGCAGGATGTAAACGGTTCCTTTGAAGTAGGTACCGCATACTTCCCATCCATTACAGATGATGATAAAGGTGGTGTATCCATCGGTGGTGCTTCTCTCTGGATGCTTGACAACCAGGATGATGCAAAGAAAGCAGCTACATGGGAATTTGTAAAATATCTGGTATCTGCGGAATCACAGGCATACTGGAATGCACAGACAGGATACTTCCCTGTAACAACAGCAGCACATGACGAGCAGGTATTCAAAGACAACATTGCAAAATACCCACAGTTCCAGACAGCCATTGACCAGCTTCATGATTCTGCACCGGAATATGCAGGTGCACTTCTCAGTGTATTCCCGGAAGCACGTGCGATTGTAGAAACAGAGATTGAGAATATGCTCAACGGAAAAGAATCTGCAGAGGATGCGGTGAGCAAAATGGCTTCTGATATGAACAAATCCATCGAAGATTATAACTTGTTGAATGAATAAAAATATTGATAACAGTACATTGAGAAGTGTTATAATCATTCACAGGAAAAATATTTATACTTAAATGAGGACAGGGGGCTGCGTATGCGGTTCCCTGTTTATGAAGATTTACGGTAATTTCCACAATATGACAGCCTGGCTGTCCGGGTATTTTGCAAAAAAGCGGAGATGGAAAAGGTGAAATATATTATTGGGGGATATTGTAAATGAATTTTATATAAGAGAGGCATATAGAAATGACAGAAACAACAAAGAGAACAACAAAAGTATGGGCACACAGGGGTGCCAGCGGATACAGACCGGAGAACACTCTGGAAGCATTTGAACTTGCCATCAGACAGGGCGCAGATGGAATCGAACTGGATGTACATACTTCCGCAGACGGCGAACTCATCGTTATGCACGACGAAAACGTAGACCGTGTCACAGACGGAACCGGACTGATCAAAGATATGACACTGGCTCAATTGAAAGAATTAAAAGTCAGTACACCCGCAGAACCATCGGGAATTTATCACATTCCAACTCTGGCAGAAGTACTGGAGCTCATGCGCACCACAGATATGATGGTAAACATCGAACTAAAGAACAGCATCTGCTTCTATCCGGGAATGGAAGGGAAAATCCTGAAACTGGTAAAAGAAATGAACATGGAAGACCAGCTGATCTATTCCTCCTTTAACCATTACAGCCTGTTACAGTTAAAACAGCTGAATGACCATGTACAGACCGGAATCCTTTTCAGTGACGGATGGGTAAATCCAGCCATGTACGCCAAAAATCTCGGAATCAACGCCGTACATCCTGCAGTTTATCACCTGAAATACCCACAGTTCATAGAAGAAGTCAAACGTGCCGGACTGAAAATGCACGTATGGACTGCCAACAAACCAGAACACATCCAGCTGGTAAAAGACGCAGGTGCAGAAGCAGTCATTACCAATTATCCGGACAGAGCGATTGAGATTATAGAGAAATAAAAAATTCCTGCCTGTTCATATGAAACTGTCATATGTTCAGGCAGGATTCTTTCTTGTATCATTATATAGATATTGTGGATTTTCAGAGTTTTCTGCTGCTATTTGAAAACCATTTCAGAAATTATTTCTGCAGTTTCTTAGAATGCTCAGATTTCGGCTCACAGGTAAGTTCAACACCCAGCTTACGGAACTCCAGGATATCCACCTGAGACAGAAGTACGGAAGTATGAACCTGGCAGCCTTTTAATTTCGGAATCTGCTGCAGCGCAAGCTTTGCGTCTTCGTTATCAGCAGCACTGATGGAAAGCGCGATCAAAGTTTCATCAGAATGAAGTCTTGGGTTCCTGCTTCCCAGATATTCTGTTTTGAGAGCCTGGATCGGTCTTAATGCTTCCGGAGAAATAACATGTTTGCTGTGGTCAATTCCGGCAAGTTCTTTCAGGGCATTCAGTAGCAATGCGGAAGAAGCACCCAGAAGTTCAGAAGTTTTTCCTGTAACAATATGTCCGTCAGGAAGCTCCAGAGCTGCAGCAGGTGCGCCGGTTTCTTCCTCACGTTTCAAAGCAGCAGGAACAACCTTGCGGTCTTCAATATTAACATGAGCCTGTTTCAGCAGAAGCTCAATCTTGTAAACCTCTTCTTCCCGTCCTGTTCCGCGAACCAGAGCTTCCATGCTTTTATAATATCTGCGGATGATTTCCTGGCGGGCAGCTTCCTTGCATGCTTCGTCATCAATGATGCAGTTGCCGGCCATATTTACGCCCATATCTGTGGGAGATTTATAAGGGCACTCGCCCATGATCTTCTCAAACATAGCCTGAAGAACAGGGAAAACTTCTACGTCACGGTTGTAGTTGATGGTAGTTTCTCCATATGCTTCCAGATGGAACGGGTCGATCATGTTCACATCATTTAAGTCTGCAGTAGCTGCTTCATATGCCAGGTTTACCGGATGCTTCAGAGGAATATTCCAGATTGGGAAAGTCTCAAATTTAGCATATCCAGCTTTGACACCACGTTTGTATTCATGGTAAAGCTGGGAAAGGCAGGTAGCCATTTTGCCACTTCCGGGTCCGGGAGCAGTGATGACAACCAGTGGTCTTGTTGTTTCGATATAATCGTTCTTGCCAT
>OLPU01001280.1_pt1 | contig 19192 bp, 5 predicted proteins | sample 1673111 | NCBI WGS metagenome assembly OLPU01 (sample SAMEA3136755, study PRJEB25190) | human gut metagenome | reverse complement strand
ATATATTGTCTAAGAATTTTCTTAGTATAATTAAGATTAATTTTAAAAGTTATTCTTATATAATTTTCATATTATTAATATAAACGGAGGAAGAATGAATGAAAAATAAGAATATATTACTTTTTTCAGTAACAATGCTTATTTTACTACTTGGAATATCAATGGTATCAGCAGCAGACACAAACAACTCATTACCAACAAGTACACAGATTACTAAAGATACAAGTGCTATTCAAACAACAACCATTCAAAATAAAGTAATTACCAGTGACAATACAAAATATATAGACACTAAAAAAACAAATACTACTAAAACAACAAAAGATACTAATATTCAAAAGTCTAGTAAAACAATAAAAAACACTGAAATTCAAGATATTACTAAAAAAAGTAATGTACAAACAAGTACAAAAACACTAAAAAAAGATACATCTAATGATGTACGTAATGTAACTGATTATAATTCATTAAAACAAACATGGACAGACCTTGATACTAATGGAAATAGTCAGACCAATTACACTATTAATGTTAAAAATGGTGAATATAACTTTGATGAATGTCTCTCTATTCAAAACAAAAATCTTACCTATTTAACAGTAATTGGAGAAAATAAAGAAAAAACAATTTTTAATGGACAGAATAAAACTCGATTATTCTTCTTAAATAATACTAACTTAAATATTACATTTAAAAATATAACATTTAAAAATGCTGCAGCAACAAATTCATCAACTAGTGGAGCAGGAATAAATTCAAATGCCCTATTAAATATTGAATGTTGTGCATTTAATAATAATAATCACTTCACTGGTAGTGGAGGAGTACTTTGTGTAATGGGTGCTAAAACCACTATAAAAGACAGTAGTTTTAATAATAACTCTGCTAAAGGTTCTGGTGGTGTAATATATTACTTCTCTAAAGGTCAAGTTGTGGTAGATCATTGTAATTTCACAAGTAATCATGCAAGTAATGGTGGAGTATTTGCAAGGAGTGGATATCCTCCAATGCTCAATGCTTCATACTGTAATTTCATAAATAACAGTGCAAATTCAAACAGTGTATTATATACCTACTGGTTATATGACACAGCACCACACTACATAACAAACTCCTTATTTATAAACAACACAAAACAAACAATAGGTATTTCAGGTAATAGTAATGCTATTATAGTATTAGATAATAATTACTTTAATGGAGAACTAACACCAAGTAATGTTTATAATACAGTATCTTGTTTAACAGTTAATAATAATATTGGAGTAGTTGCAAATCATAAATCCCAAGGCACTGTATTTACACAGGCTGATAAAAAATTAACATTAAATACTATTGCTCTTGGAAAATACAGTGATAATAAAGTAACAAGTATTGGATGTAGTGGATATTCTATTCCAATTACAACTGATGCTTCATACATCAATACCACAGGTATGATATTAAGTAGTAGTAATGATTATACAGCAACAATTGATTTAACTAAATTACCTGAAAACTTTGATGACTTCTCAATCTATGCAGATGGAGTTAAAGTAGCAACAGTCACATATAAAAAGACTGATATTCAATTAAGTCCAATAACTGCAAAAACAGGTAGTACAATAGTAATTAATGCTACATTTACAGAAAATGGTAAACTTCTTGAAAAAGGAAAAGTAGCATTTAAAATCAATGGAAAAACAATAGGATATGATAATGTATCCTTTGGAAAAGCATCCCTTACATATAAACTACCTGACTATGCAGCTAAAAAATACAATATTACAGTAGTTTATGGTGAAAATAATAAATATGTATCAGCAAAACAAAATACAACACTCACATTACAAAAATTAAATACAAAAACAACATTCACAACAAAAACTATTAATGATACATTAAGAATCAATGTAAAAACCATTGATGAACATAATAAAACAGTAAACACTGGTAAAATAGCAGTAAAACTCAATGGAAAAACAATAGGCCTTTATAATAATACTGATAGTGTAGATTATAAAATTCCACAATCATGGACAAATAAAAATGTAACAGTACTTGTAATATATGGTGAAAATTCAGTATATAATACAAGCAGACACCAAGAAAAAATAACAATAAAACAAAACAATCTTAAAAACAAACAAAGCTCAATGAAAAAATATGATATTATAGTTAACTACTATGTATCATCTACAGGCTCTGATAGTAATAATGGAACACAAGAAAGTCCATTTAAAACAATTGCATATGCAATAAGTAAAACAACGAATGATAAAATTTATAACATCTACCTAACTGGTACATTTAAAGGAGTAGGTAATACTAATCTTACAGTACCAGGAGATTATAAAATAAATTTCATTGGACAAAATGCAACAATTGATGGAGAAGCAAACTACACAATAAAAGAAACACTTGATACTGGTGAATACTATTGGGGATCAAGTACCATATGGTATCCATACCTTAATGCTAGTGGTAATTGGGCTATGAATATTACAAAAGGAAATGGTCATATAACAATAAGTAATCTTACAATACAAAATTGTTGGAGTGCTGGTGGAAGTGACATATCCTTATATAAAACAGCAACAATTGATAACTATGGAAACTTAGAAGTAGATAATGTAAACTTCATTAAAAACTGTGCCGGAGTAGGAGCAGGAATAAGAAATAATGCTAATGCAACAGTTATAGTAAGAAATTCCATGTTTGATGGAAATAGAAAATCAAGTAGTACAGGTAACTATGGAGCAGGATTATATAATAATGGTACAGCAACAATAATAAACAGTACCTTCCAAAACAACCTTGCACGTTGGGGAACTGTAACATCAGACAAAAACTTAACAATAATAAACTCTACAATAAGAGATAATATAGGATATGATGGTGGAAGTACATATAAAACAGGAAGTGGAATAACAATAAACACAGGTTCAACAAACTTCTATGCTATAGGTTCTATTGGTGGCATTAGTACAGTTATTGATGGATGTACATTTATTAATAACGATCAATTAGATGTATCTGCTGATATGGGAAACTTAAACCTTACAAACAACCTATTTAATAGAAGTACTGGTGTAGTTGTACCATCTTCAAGTGCTGGAGAAAATCTTAAAGTTAAATATTATATTTCAAACAACACATTCATATCACCAATAGGCTCATCATTATATAACAGTCTATCAAGTACTGATAATGTAACATTAGCACTAAGATTATCAGGTCAATATAACTACACTATTACAAACAACAAAGTTGTAGATCTTAGAGGTACTAATTCTAAAGCAATAGAATTAAGTGCTAATCATGCAGTAATTAAAAACAACACTGTAGATAGAAAAATCTCAATAAATGGTGATTATAACACAATAACTGATAACAATGTAACAAGTACCCTTGATTTATATGCAGTAGATTTAATTGCAGGTTACAGTAGTCTTGGTTATAATACAGTAGTAAACAACTACCTTGTAACAGGTGGATTTAAAGGAAATGCTGCAGTAAATTATACACAGAGAACAAATATTGTGGAAAATAACACACCTGAAACTTTAAGTATAGAAGTAGATGATACAAACTTCAATAACTTCTTTGATAGTGAAGGTAACTTATTACCAAGCTTTAAAAATGTAGAACAAGTACAAATAGTTGGAACATTAACAAATAAAAACATTAAAGTTAACAAGGAAATATCAATTTTCCAAACTAATAAAAAATTAACATCATACAACATAACAATAACAACAACAGAAAATGGTAAAGTTGATGTAAACTCATTAATAATAGTAAATAACAATAAAAAACCAGTGATAATACTAAATTCACTTAATAATAAAATAGAAAAAACAAATCTAAAAACAGATAATACTTACACCATAACAACAACAAAAACAAACAACACAATTATAAACAATGAATTAGTAGCAGATATACTTGTAGGAGATGAAAGTGTAGATGCACCAGCAGACAATACACTAACTGGAAACACTCCAACATACATAAACTACCTATTATCCAATAAAACATATGATAAATACTTTGATGAAAATGGAATAATAAAAAACATATCTACACAAAAAGACATACACTTTGTAGTAGATGGAACAATAGCAAATAAAAATTTCATACTAAACAACAATAGAACAATAACAATAACCAACTACAACAATGCATTACTTATTAATTCAACAATAACAACACTTGGAACAACAAATCTAAACATGAGTAACATAAAAATAGTAAACACAAACAATAAAGTAGCAATAGAACTAAACACTCCAACAAACACAATACTCTACAACAACATAACAACAAACACAAATGCAATTAATGTAATTAATTCAACAACATTAACAATAAACTACAATAACATAACAGCAACAGGTACATCCAACGTAACAGCAATAAGTATAAAAAATTCTAAAACCTCTTTAAATATACAATACAATAATATTAAAACTACAGGTCCATCTCTACCAGTAGACTGGATTACAGGACGTGTTGGAACAAATTCACTGGAAATATTAAATACTACCAGAATGATTATTAGTTACAACAACATAACAACAACATATAACAGTGAAAATGGTGAATATGATACAATATACTCAATAAATATTGTAAATCCAGAACATTTAACTCTACCAAATCAAGTATATTCTAATAATATTTACACCTATGGTAATAATTATGCCTATGGTATAAATATGATAAATCAATCTGTATATTTAATGCATGATAATATTATAACAAAAGCAAAAGTACAAGCAACAGGAGTACAAGCAACACAATCAAGTTCATATATTCTTGGTGGTGGAACATATGGAATAATTAATATTGATTTTATATCCTCAAGTCCATATGCATATGGAGTAGTATTATCATTATGTGATGATTTAACTATACAAGGTAACAACTTTAAATTAAATGGAACTAATTCAATAGGAATTAGTGTATATACATCAGAAAATACAATTATAGAATCAAATGACTTTAAATTAGATGGGGACATACAAAAAGCAATAGAAATAATAAAATCCAATATAACAACTATAACTTCAAATACTATAGATACAAATGCAACAAATACTAGCCATGCACCAATAGAACTATTAAATACAACCAATACATTAGTAACACGAAATACTATAACTACAAATACTGAATATACTATGATAATAGATGAATATTCAGTTGAAAACCCAATAACAGAAAACATACTATATGCTAATGAATTACTTGGTGATGAATCTGTATTAAAACTAAATTCCAACAATATCATAAGAGGAAATAGTCCAAAAGAAATATCTGATTTCAAATTAAATGATAATACATATCATCAATTCTTCAATGATGATGGAACCTTAAAAGATGAAGTACCAGCCGGATTAAAAATACAGGTAACAGGAAACTTACATAATAAATTATTAAATATAACAAAACCAATAAACATCATATCCAATAAAATAACATTTGATAACTGTATATTAATAATATCATCAGACAATACAAATATCACAGGACTACAATTTACTGGTGAGAATACTCAAATAACAATCAATGGAAACAATAACAACATAGAAATAATTGATATTACCATTGAAAATACCAAAAGTAAAAACCTAACACCACTCATAATCAATGGAAACAAAAATACAATCAATGTAACAGATATTAGTATAAACAGCAACTTAAACTTAAATTCAAATACTACTTTAGTAACAATAACTGGAAATTACAATAACATTAATTTAAATCAAGACTTTATAGAAACATCACTTAATAAATTAACAGGAGTACTGTTCAACAATGCAAACAACAACAGCTTATATGTAAACTACTTATCTCCACAATATGTTAATGATGCAACAGATATCATGCTAGTAAACTCTAATGGTAATAAATTAAACTTAAAGCAAATAAGACCTTCTTATTCCAAAAAAGTAACAGGACTACTCCTAGATAATTCATCATATAACTATATAACTGGACTGTTAGATATAGGAACTTGTGATGAATCAACATCTATCCTAATAAAAAATCATTCAGACAACAACAAAATAGAATCACTTAATGTATATGGATTAAGTGTAATAAATACACCAATGATCATAGAAAACTCTAACAATAACAATATAATGGCTTGTACTTTCAAATATAAAAATTATGAAGGATATGCAATTGAAATAAAAGAAGGAGTAAATAACACAATCGAATACAACATTATCAATACCAAAACTTTAACAGGAGATAATGCAATACTTCAGGAAAATATCAACGACACAGTAAACAACATAGTAAGATACAATTATGAAAAAGCAGGAATCCCCGTAGCATTAAAATTAACAACACCAACTACAACAAAAATAAACGAAACAATAACAATAATCGCTAATGTAACAACATATAACATACCAAATATTAATGGAACAATAACATTCAGAATAAATGGAATAGAACAAACATATGATGTAGTAGATGGAATTGTAGAAATCACCTACACAATCACAGAAAAAGATGGAGATAAACTATTAATAACAGCAATATACAAAGATTCATCACTAACAAATAACATAAACATAGAAAATACAACAATACTCATTGAGAAAAATACAGCATCATTAATAGTAGGAAACACCACAAACAAAGGATCAACAGCTACCCTAACAGCGATATTACTTGATGAAAACAGTAACATAATAAACAACGGAAAAGTAGCATTTAAAATCAATGGAAAAACTGTAGGCATAGTCAACATCACAGGCGGAGTTGCAATACTAACAATAGACACGACAAAATACAATACAGGATCATACACAATAACAGTAACATACGGTGGAACAGCATACTATGCAACAGCAACAAACGAAGGAATACTAACAATTGAAAACTACAATGTAAAAATGGTTGTAGAACCAACAACAGCAAAAACCACCAATACAATCACACTAACAAGCCACATCATAGGAGAAGACAACAAACAAATAAACAATGGAAAAGCAATATTCAAACTCAACGGAAAAACATTAAAAGACGAATTTGGAAATATAATATACACAAAAATAGTAAAAGGCATAGCAACAATAAACTACACACTATCCAACACTATAAGTGCAAAAACATACACAATAACAGTAGTAGCACAAGGAAACAACTATGATAGAATAGAAGCAAACAGTACCTTAACAGTACAAAAAACAAACACACAATTAATACTCCAACCACAATACCTAAATAGAAACACAACCAACACAATAAAAGCAATAATAGTTGATGAACAAGGAGAACTCGTAGTAGGAACAACCAAAGTAGCAATAAAACTCAACAATAAAACAATAATAAACACAATAGCAACAAATGGAATACTAAATACTCCAATAGACTTAACTAACTACAAAAACAACATATACAACATAACAATAATAGTAGGAGAAAACAGCTTATACAATAGTAGTAAAGCAACGAATGCTATTATTATAAAATAGATAAGAAAATCTTTTTTTCTTATCCTCTTATTTTTTTATACAATAAAAAATTCCAATTTAACAAAATAAATGTAAATTTTCATTTAAAAATAAAATAACTCATCCTAATTTTAATAAATAATTAAACAATAGAATTTCCCCCCCCCCCTTTCTTTATTTAATAAATTATATTTATTTTCTAAAACTATTTAATATTACTTTAATTAGATTAAATTTAAATATAATCCTTCTTAAATTAATAATAACTAAGATTTCTCTTAGTTAAAATCAAATCTTAGTTAAAAATCGATTTTATTTTAATTACAAATTCAAAAATTTTTAATGAAAATAAGAAAAATTAGATTATTTTTCTTATAAAAAATATAGGAGGAACGTGATTCAATATGAAGAATAAAATACTACTATCTTCAATACTGTTAATAGTATTAATACTAGGACTTTCAACAATAACAGCAGCAGACACAAACACTACAACTACCACTTCAATAGAAAAACAAACAATAGACACGACAACTACCACTTCAATAGATAATAAAGAAAAGCAAGCTATAAACAATGATAATAAAGAAATAAATTCTCTTATTAAAGATACTACAACAAAGAAAACAAAAGATAGTTCAAAAGAGGTTTCTACTACAAAAGAAACCACTAAGAATAATGAAGTTAAATCAAGTAGTCTTAAGACTATTAAAAATACAAATATTATTAAAACTAAAAATTTAAAATTAGAAAATAGTACTCCTGTTGAAAAAACACAAACAGTAACTAATTATGATTCTTTAAAAAGTGCATGGAATAATATTCAAGAATACGGTGTTAATAATACAGAATATACTATTAATCTAAAAAATGGAGTTTATAATTTCCAAAATACTCTAACAACTAAAACTAAAAAATTTACACTTAATATAACTTTAACTGGTGAAAATAGAAATAATACTATATTAGATGGAGAAAATTCTGTTGGATTATTTAAACTTCAAAACACAAACCAAATAATTAAATTTACCAATTTAACATTTATAAATGGTAAGACAACAAATGGTGGTGCAATAGAAAGTACTTGTAATTTAATTACTATCGATAATTGTGTATTTGCAAATAATGCTGCTAATGCTAATGGAGGAGCATTAAACACGAAATCTTTTACCATAAATAATTCAGTTTTTGAAAATAATACTGGTAAATTTGGATCTGCCATATATTCAGCTGGAGAAAGTGGTTTAATTACAAATTCATTATTTACTAAAAATAATGCATCTAAGACAATGATTTCTAAGGCAACAATTTATTTTACAACTGCTGAGTTAACAATTGATAGATGTAATTTTACAGATAATATTGCATTAGGTTATAGTGTATTATTTAAAGTTGGATATCCACCAAAACTAACTTTAACTAACTCTCATTTTATTAACAATACAGGTCGTAATGCTGCAATATATCTTCAGTATATCTCCTATCGTTCTCCACAATACATAGGTAACTGTGTATTTGTAAATAATAGAGCTACTAGTGGAAGTAACGATATATATAATGGAAGATTAGATACTGATGGAATATGTGTCTTTGAATCTTGCTACTTTGATGGTGAATATAAACCAACAAAAGCATATACAAATGTTGATAAATTAGAAGCTTCAAATGTTGCAGTTCTTCCAAATAATAATATTCAAGGAAGTACATTTACACAAAAAGATGAAATACTAACACTCAAAGCATGGAGTATTAGTAAATATAGTGAGAAAGAAGTAACACGTGTAGGTAATGGTTATTCTATTGATATTACATCTGATAATTCTATTATAAAAAATACAACATTAAATACAGATAATAATTTTACTACTACATTTGATTTAAGAAATCTTCCTGAAAACTTTGAAGATTTTTCAATATATGCTAATGGAGTTAAAGTTGCAACAGTAACTTATAAAAAGACTGATATTTCAATTAAACCAATTGTAGTAAAAACCGGCAGTAATATTAAATTTAATGCTACAATAACTTCAAAAGGTGAATTAGTAGGATATGGAAAAGTAGCATTTAAAATTAATGGAAAAACAATAGGATATAGTAATGTATCATTTGGAAAAGCATCATTGGATTATACAATTCCAAAATACGCGGCTAAAAACTATAATATTACAGTTGTATATGGAGAAAATAAAAAATATGCTGAATCAAGAGTAAATACAACCCTTACATTAACAAAATTAGATACTAAAACAACAGTTACAGCAAATACATCAACACCAAATATATTACAAATAAACATAAATACAGTTGATGAAAATGATACTCCAGTATTCAGGGGTAAAGTTGTAGCAAAAATAAATGGTAAAACAGTTAGTAAAATTGTTAATACAACAGGTACTGTTACAATAAACTTTACAATTCCAACTTCATGGAAAAACAAAACTATCACAGTAAGTGGTCTTTATGGTGAAAACACAGTATTTATGCACAGCAGTGATGAAATTAAAACTACAGTATCTTCACAAACTACTAAAACATTAAGAAAATCCGTAAAAACAGAAGATACAATAAATAATTATTATGTATCAAATAATGGTCTTGATACTAATATTGGAACAGAAAGTGCTCCATTTAAAACAATAGCAAAAGCAATAAGTATAGTAAATGCAACAAAAACACCAGCAAACATATACTTATTAAATGGTACATATACTGGTGAAAATAATACAAATCTCACAGTTGACGGTAATTTAAAAATAAACTTCATAGGATTAAATGCAACTATTGATGGACAAGCAAATTACACAATAAAAGAAACTCTAGATCCTGGAGAATATTATTGGGGTTCAAGTCGTGTATGGTGGCCATATTATAATGGTACTGGTAACTGGGCTATGAATATTACAAAAGGAAGTGGACTTATAACTCTGACCAATCTTACAATTAAAAACTGTTGGAATCCAGGAGCATCCAATATAAATTTATATAATACTTCAACTGTTGATAACTATGGAAACTTAGAAGTAGATAATGTAAGTTTCATTAACAATTGTGGTGGAGTAGGAGCAGGTATAAGAAATAATAACGGATCAACACTAGTTGTAAATAATTCATTATTTGATGGAAACAGAAAATCAAGCACTACAGGAAACTATGGTGCCGGTATATATAATAATGGTACAGCAACAGTAATAAATTCCACATTCCAAAACAACTATGCACGTTGGGGAACTGTAACATCAGATAAACACTTAACAATAATAAACAGTACCTTTAAAAATAACATAGGATATGATGGTGGAAGTACATATAAATTTGGTAGTGGTATTGCGATAAATACAGGTTCAGCAGATTTTTTTGATGCATATAATATCACTAGTATATACACTACTATAGATGGATGTACTTTCATAAATAATGATCAATTAGATGTATACGCTGATAAAGGACATTTAAACTTAACTAACTGTTTATTCAATAAAAGTACTTGTGTATATGTACCTTCAGTTAGTGAAAATTTAACAATAACATACAATATTACAAATAACACTTTTATTTCACCAATAGGATCTTCATTATATAACAGTCTATCTAGCAAAGACAATATTACATTCGCATTAAGATTATATGGTAGTTATAATTATACTATAGAAAACAATAAAGTAACAAATCTTACTGGAACTTCATCAAAAACAATAGAATTATATGCAAACCATGCAGTAATTAAAAACAATACAGTAGATAGAAAAATAACCATTAATGGAGAATACAACACTATTATTAACAACAATATAACAACTACTCTTGATTCATTTGCAATAGACATATCCTCACAGTATGGAAATAACAAGATAACAAATAATTATCTATCAACAAATGGATTGAAAGGAAATGCTGCAGTAAATTACACACAATTATCAAATAATATAAGTAACAATAAACCAGAAACACTTCTTATAACAATCGATGATAGTACATACTCTAAATATTTTGATGCAAATGGTAATTTATTACCTGCATATTCTACAGTAGGACAAATACAAATTACTGGAACACTCAGTAATAAGAAATTTAACTTCAATAAAACAGTCAGTCTTATACAAATTGATAAAAAAGTAACATTATATAATATAACAATTACAACAACAGAAAATGGTCACATAGATATAAATGGTATAATAATTGTAAATACTAATAATAACCCAGTAATAGTATTAAATTCTAATAACAATAAAATAGAAAAAACAAATCTAAAAACAAACAATAAATACACAATTACAACAACAAAAACAAACAATACAATTATAAACAATGAATTAGTAGCAGATATACTTGTAGGAGATGACAGTGTAAATGCACCAGCAGACAATACAATAACTGGAAACACTCCAACATACATAAACTACATATTATCAGAAGATACCTACAGCACATTTTTTGATGAAAATGGAATATTAAAACCACAAACAACACCAAAAGACATACACTTCCTAATAAATGGAACAATAGCAAATAAAAACATTATAATAAACAATAACATGACAATAACAATAACCAACTACAACAATGCATTACTTATTAATTCAACAATAACAACACTTGGAACAACAAATCTAAACATGAGTAACATAAAAATAGTAAACACAAACAATAAAGTAGCAATAGAACTAAACACTCCAACAAACACAATACTCTACAACAACATAACAACAAACACAAATGCAATTAATGTAATTAATTCAACAACATTAACAATAAACTACAATAACATAACAGCAACAGGTACATCCAACGTAACAGCAATAAGTATAAAAAATTCTAAAACCTCTTTAAATATACAATACAATAATATTAAAACTACAGGTCCATCTCTACCAGTAGACTGGATTACAGGACGTGTTGGAACAAATTCACTGGAAATATTAAATACTACCAGAATGATTATTAGTTACAACAACATAACAACAACATATAACAGTGAAAATGGTGAATATGATACAATATACTCAATAAATATTGTAAATCCAGAACATTTAACTCTACCAAATCAAGTATATTCTAATAATATTTACACCTATGGTAATAATTATGCCTATGGTATAAATATGATAAATCAATCTGTATATTTAATGCATGATAATATTATAACAAAAGCAAAAGTACAAGCAACAGGAGTACAAGCAACACAATCAAGTTCATATATTCTTGGTGGTGGAACATATGGAATAATTAATATTGATTTTATATCCTCAAGTCCATATGCATATGGAGTAGTATTATCATTATGTGATGATTTAACTATACAAGGTAACAACTTTAAATTAAATGGAACTAATTCAATAGGAATTAGTGTATATACATCAGAAAATACAATTATAGAATCAAATGACTTTAAATTAGATGGGGACATACAAAAAGCAATAGAAATAATAAAATCCAATATAACAACTATAACTTCAAATACTATAGATACAAATGCAACAAATACTAGCCATGCACCAATAGAACTATTAAATACAACCAATACATTAGTAACACGAAATACTATAACTACAAATACTGAATATACTATGATAATAGATGAATATTCAGTTGAAAACCCAATAACAGAAAACATACTATATGCTAATGAATTACTTGGTGATGAATCTGTATTAAAACTAAATTCCAACAATATCATAAGAGGAAATAGTCCAAAAGAAATATCTGATTTCAAATTAAATGATAATACATATCATCAATTCTTCAATGATGATGGAACCTTAAAAGATGAAGTACCAGCCGGATTAAAAATACAGGTAACAGGAAACTTACATAATAAATTATTAAATATAACAAAACCAATAAACATCATATCCAATAAAATAACATTTGATAACTGTATATTAATAATATCATCAGACAATACAAATATCACAGGACTACAATTTACTGGTGAGAATACTCAAATAACAATCAATGGAAACAATAACAACATAGAAATAATTGATATTACCATTGAAAATACCAAAAGTAAAAACCTAACACCACTCATAATCAATGGAAACAAAAATACAATCAATGTAACAGATATTAGTATAAACAGCAACTTAAACTTAAATTCAAATACTACTTTAGTAACAATAACTGGAAATTACAATAACATTAATTTAAATCAAGACTTTATAGAAACATCACTTAATAAATTAACAGGAGTACTGTTCAACAATGCAAACAACAACAGCTTATATGTAAACTACTTATCTCCACAATATGTTAATGATGCAACAGATATCATGCTAGTAAACTCTAATGGTAATAAATTAAACTTAAAGCAAATAAGACCTTCTTATTCCAAAAAAGTAACAGGACTACTCCTAGATAATTCATCATATAACTATATAACTGGACTGTTAGATATAGGAACTTGTGATGAATCAACATCTATCCTAATAAAAAATCATTCAGACAACAACAAAATAGAATCACTTAATGTATATGGATTAAGTGTAATAAATACACCAATGATCATAGAAAACTCTAACAATAACAATATAATGGCTTGTACTTTCAAATATAAAAATTATGAAGGATATGCAATTGAAATAAAAGAAGGAGTAAATAACACAATCGAATACAACATTATCAATACCAAAACTTTAACAGGAGATAATGCAATACTTCAGGAAAATATCAACGACACAGTAAACAACATAGTAAGATACAATTATGAAAAAGCAGGAATCCCCGTAGCATTAAAATTAACAACACCAACTACAACAAAAATAAACGAAACAATAACAATAATCGCTAATGTAACAACATATAACATACCAAATATTAATGGAACAATAACATTCAGAATAAATGGAATAGAACAAACATATGATGTAGTAGATGGAATTGTAGAAATCACCTACACAATCACAGAAAAAGATGGAGATAAACTATTAATAACAGCAATATACAAAGATTCATCACTAACAAATAACATAAACATAGAAAATACAACAATACTCATTGAGAAAAATACAGCATCATTAATAGTAGGAAACACCACAAACAAAGGATCAACAGCTACCCTAACAGCGATATTACTTGATGAAAACAGTAACATAATAAACAACGGAAAAGTAGCATTTAAAATCAATGGAAAAACTGTAGGCATAGTCAACATCACAGGCGGAGTTGCAATACTAACAATAGACACGACAAAATACAATACAGGATCATACACAATAACAGTAACATACGGTGGAACAGCATACTATGCAACAGCAACAAACGAAGGAATACTAACAATTGAAAACTACAATGTAAAAATGGTTGTAGAACCAACAACAGCAAAAACCACCAATACAATCACACTAACAAGCCACATCATAGGAGAAGACAACAAACAAATAAACAATGGAAAAGCAATATTCAAACTCAACGGAAAAACATTAAAAGACGAATTTGGAAATATAATATACACAAAAATAGTAAAAGGCATAGCAACAATAAACTACACACTATCCAACACTATAAGTGCAAAAACATACACAATAACAGTAGTAGCACAAGGAAACAACTATGATAGAATAGAAGCAAACAGTACCTTAACAGTACAAAAAACAAACACACAATTAATACTCCAACCACAATACCTAAATAGAAACACAACCAACACAATAAAAGCAATAATAGTTGATGAACAAGGAGAACTCGTAGTAGGAACAACCAAAGTAGCAATAAAACTCAACAATAAAACAATAATAAACACAATAGCAACAAATGGAATACTAAATACTCCAATAGACTTAACTAACTACAAAAACAACATATACAACATAACAATAATAGTAGGAGAAAACAGCTTATACAATAGTAGTAAAGCAACGAATGCTATTATTATAAAATAGATAAGAAAATCTTTTTTTCTTATCCTCTTATTTTTTTATACAATAAAAAATTCCAATTTAACAAAATAAATGTAAATTTTCATTTAAAAATAAAATAACTCATCCTAATTTTAATAAATAATTAAACAATAGAATTTCCCCCCCCCCCTTTCTTTATTTAATAAATTATATTTATTTTCTAAAACTATTTAATATTACTTTAATTAGATTAAATTTAAATATAATCCTTCTTAAATTAATAATAACTAAGATTTCTCTTAGTTAAAATCAAATCTTAGTTAAAAATCGATTTTATTTTAATTACAAATTCAAAAATTTTTAATGAAAATAAGAAAAATTAGATTATTTTTCTTATAAAAAATATAGGAGGAACGTGATTCAATATGAAGAATAAAATACTACTATCTTCAATACTGTTAATAGTATTAATACTAGGACTTTCAACAATAACAGCAGCAAACACAACAACTACCACTTCAATAGAAAAACAAACAATAGACACGACAACATTACAAACAATAGATAATAAAGAAAAAGTAATAGTCAATGATAATAAAGAAATAAAGTCCCTTATTAAAGATACTACAACAAAAGAAATTACTAAACACCAATTAAATAACCAAAAAAAGATAAAATCAGAAAATAAAAACACATACTATATATCAACTAATGGAAATCAAAAAAATGATGGACTAAGTAGAGATACTGCATGGGACTTAGATACTGGATTTAGTAATATAAAATCATACAATAATTCTAAATTAATTATAGAAGAAGGTTTGTATAATGTAACTAAAACCCTTAACTTTGATAATAACAACACCTATTACTGTAAAATTATAGGAGAAAAAGTTCAATTCAATGGACAAAGTTGTATCATGAATATTAATAAAAATAGTAATATTGAAATAGAAAATATAACATTCAGTAATGCTTATACAAAGGATAATGGTGGAGCTATTAAAAATGCAGGAAATTTAACATTAAAAAATTGTGTATTTGATCACAACACTGCTTTTTATCAAAAAGGTGGAGCAATTTATAATAATGGAAGTTTAAATATTACAAATACTATTTTTAATGATAATTATGCATATTATGGTGGTGCTATTTACAATGATTATGGAAAAATATCATTAGATAATAATACATTTACTCTAAATCATGTTGTTGGTAATGGAGGTGCTATTTATAATGATAATTATGAAAGTAACACGACAATATACATTATAGGAAATAAATTCTATGAAAATACATGTGAATATAATAGGGGAGGAGTACTCTTTAACAATGGTACAACCATATTTAGTAATAATTATATAAATGCATCAAAGGGATTAAATGGTGGAAGTATATATAACTTAGCTAATATTACTATTAACAACAATACATTTACTAATAATAGTGCCTATCATGGATCTGTATTATATAATTGGGGAAATGCTCTTGTTATAAACAATACTATACAGAATAATAAAGCTGAAAATAAAGGTGGAACATTATTTAATATGAATAATATGAGTGTTGTTAATAATAATATTTTAAATAATAGTGCTTCAATAGCAAGTGTAATCTATAACTCCTTAGGGTATATGGAAGTTATAAACAACACCATATTAAATAATAGGGCAAGTAATATTGCAACTATATATAATCAAGCTAAAATGATAATTATTAATAACACAATAACAGATAATCATGCACAGAAAGGAAATAACATATATAATGCATATAAAACCATACAACATGCAAATGAAGATTATTCAGATAGAATTAGAATGTATTTTAGAGGAAATTTAACATTAAATAATAATATTCTATCTAACAACACTCCACTAACTAATAATTCAACAGCTTCAGAAATATATAAGAAATTTTTTTGAAAAGTATGTGGTAAATTTATGTTTATTCTGTGAAAGAAAGTTCATCGGCTAAACAAAAAAATAGAAAGAATTCCAGATTTTATAAACATAATCTTATAATCTCCAAAATTCTTTCTATCTTTAGCAACTTTTCTATACGTTTGTCTTCATAAATAATTTCATTTCTTTCAAGTCCATAACACCTGAGGTACTATCTTCTTTAGAGAGTGAACATGCAGCTGTAATAGCACCATAATATAATGCCTTCTCTATACTTTCTCTTTGATACGCTGCATATAAAACGCCCGAGCAAAATGCATCACCTGCCCCAGTCGTTCCTTTTATAAATCCTTTTGGGAGTTTAAAACTTGGAACTTTTACAAATTCTCCTGTTTGACAATTCAAACCATATCCACATGCAGGTGAATGTATTATAGCCCACTTTTTTACTCCCAATTCTTTTAATTTTTCCAACCCCTTTCTCATATTTTCTTCTTTTATTCCATCCTTATCATATAATTGAATTCCAGTCACACCGGTTCCTTCTACTTCATTTACCACACAATAATCTGTATACTTCAATGCAGGCCATACAACTTTTGGGTATCGATTTCCTTCTTCTGAAACCATATCTACTGAAGTTTCCATTTCATATTTTTGTGCAGTTGCTAATACCTTTGCGGCTTTAGTTCCATAGTCTTCATCCGGTTGATCCAGCGTTCCTAATAAAAGTAAATATTCTAAATGAAAAATATCCGCCTTTATTTTCTTAAAATCTATCTGCTTTTCATTGAATTCCAAACTGGTTCCTGGATCAAAAAAGAATGTTCTCTGCTTGCTTTCTTTTTCTGTCATTGCAAATGTAACAGCTGTTCTTCCTTTTTTTACAATCCCTTCAATGTTTATATTCGGATACTCTCTTAAAGAATCTACTATAAATTGACCATTTTCATCATCACCCACAACTCCCGATACTTTTATTGGTATTTTAGAATCTAACCTTGCCAAATCAATAATTAAGTTGTTAATACCTCCGGTATGGGCAACCGGATTTCTCATCCATGTTAAATTGCCTTTTTGAGGATATACATCTATTGTGTATACTACATCTGCAATAAGATTTCCTGCAACCGTTATTCCTTCTTTATTCATAGGTCTTCCTCCTACAAAACCTTTGGATATTCATTACATAATAAACGGTATGGTTCTTCGTCTTCATCTATAGCAGGAAAACGTCCTACTTTTTTATTATAGAAATAATTATCCGTATTATCGTCATTGCACATAGAAACTTCTCCCAACAAAACGGATCCTTTTCCTTCTTCTACAGAAAAGTCATGGTACAATCCTCTTGTCACAGTAATACTTTCTCCTGGCGTTAGTCTTATCTGAGTTCCCGCCTTCACTGTATAAACACATCCATCGCTATGTACAATGACATCTGTATCTGCCATTTTTCCATCTTCCGTCGAATTATATACACGAATTAGTACATTTCCACCTCCGCGATTAATAATGTCTTCCATTTTATATACATGATAATGCATTTCCGCATGCTGACCTTCATGGAGCATCAATAACTTTTCTGCATATGGTTTATCATACTTATCGTTTTTTATATTTCCATTTCTTAACGTAATTAACGAAAATCCTGTATGTTCAAAATCTCCGAGTCCAAAATCTGTTATATCCCAGCCAAGCATATTATCTCTAATTTCATCGTATTCTTTCCCTTTTGTTTTCCACTCTTCTGGTGTCCATTCACAAAATGGAGGAAGTGATACATGAAATTTTTTGATCAAATCATGCATATCCTTCAAAGCTTTGTTAATCTCTGATCTTTTCATCTTTCACACTCCCTAATTTTTTAGTGCAAATGTTTCAATTGCCACTTTCACATTTTCTTTCATAGCTTTCATAGCAATTAACGGAATGTCATGATAGAAAATATTTTCTTCTACACTTTTTCTATTTTCACAAAATCCGATATTGC
>OLPU01001279.1_pt1 | contig 19205 bp, 13 predicted proteins | sample 1673111 | NCBI WGS metagenome assembly OLPU01 (sample SAMEA3136755, study PRJEB25190) | human gut metagenome | reverse complement strand
GCGGACCATTGACCTGTAGGTAACCAATCCACGTATATCAGAGTGGCCAAGGCCGAGAACTGATACTCCGAGGCTCTTTCTGGGTGCCTTCAGCAACAATTAAATAAAGTTTGTGGTGATTTCTGTTAATTTGTACTTGACAAGAGGTCATTACATATCAGTTGACTGGAATTAGGATTTTGGAAAATTTAGCTTGCCTATTTGTGCTTTTTTATGGATATATGTTTTGCTCTCAATGTTCCAGTTATTTAATCATTTTCATGATGATTAAGGTGTTAAAAGGTTTGAATTTTCCTTGCAAGTATTTTGTGAATCATCAACCAGATATCCATCAATTTCGCATCTCAAAAGGGGCGAGGGGGTTTTTATATAGATGATCTGATATGTCCAAATTCTTAAGAATTATTAAGATCCGGCTGATATTGTTGACAAGGTAACAGATCTATGGTGTACTAAAGATGTAACTAACGGAAGTTCTGTATAGAGTGAATTATTTTTTGTATCTAGAGTATCTATTTTTTACATGTGAAAAGTGACATGGGTAAGGAGGAGCAAATGAAAAAGAAACGAGTAAGGAAAGGGATCGTGGTCAGCTTTGGAGCAAATGACTCGAAGAATCCAAAGAATGATATTTGCTTATACAGAGTATATACTTATGCGAGAAAATTAGATAAGTCCATCAGCACAACTTCAACATGGAAAACATATTCACGTTGTGATTGAAGCTAGGAATATTAGTATGTGGAACATGATAACAAAAAGTATAGTTGGATAGGAGGGATTCGTATGAAATGTAAATATTATTTATGTATGATGTTATTTAGTTTTATGGTATTGTTTCATCAGTATTCGCTTGTAAAAGCGGATGAGACGGAATCAACACTGACACAAAAATATATTAAGCTTTATGCTGATATGACAGGTAAATGGGATGAAAAAGATGGCTTTATATATCGGTATTCCGAGAAAGATAATCATGCAGTTATTGTTGCTATGAATATGGACAAAAAAGTCATTACAATACCGGAAAAAATTGATGGAAAAACAGTAACAGAGGTTCGATTGAGCGATGTGTATGGAAGATTGGTAGAGGCACCAGCGGATTTGCCAGAATGGCCAATACCAAAAGTTGAGGTTTTAAAGATTCCAAAAACAGTAAAAAAAGTCAATGCAGACGGAGGTTATTTGAAGGAAGGATATGGTTCCGGTATGCAGTCTTTCTTGATGAATTTGAAGCAATTTGACGTAGCATCCGGCAACAAATGGTTAAAATCATATAAAGGGATTATATATACTAAAAACGGAAAGAAATTAATTTCTGTTCCAAGAAAGTATACAGCAAAAACGGTCAAAGTAAAAAAGGGGACAACAAAGATAGCAGATTCCGCTTTTTCCTTCTGCACCAACATTAAAAAGGTGATCCTGCCGGATACGGTAAAGGTGATTGAACAGAATGCGTTTGTGCGCTGTTCGTTGAATTACATTAGAATGCCTAGAAAACTGAAAGAATTAGGGGTGACAGCGTTTCGTAACTCTGCGTTGAAGAAGATAACAGTATACGGAAAAGTGGAATTGGATGAAACATTTAAATATTGTAAAAAGTTAAAAACAGTGGTGCTAAAGAAAGGTGTGAAAGAACTTGGAGAGCTTGTTTTTCATGAATGTCCCAAATTGAGAAGTGTCACGGTTCCTAAAGGCATAAAAAATCTTGGGTGGAATATTGACAGTATATTTTATTATCGTGGATTAAAGTGTAACCTTTCCAAGATTACCATAAAAACGCCAAAGAACTCAGGAATGTATAAGGAACGTAAATTTTTGAAGAAGCGATACAAAATAAAAGTGAAAGTCATTAAGTAGCAGTTCTTATGTAAAGAGATTCAAAGAGATTTTATTAGCCTTAATATACGTTGTTATGGCACAGAAATCTTAACATCTTAATTAATTCATAGAAGTTATGCACAGAGTGACTGTGCAGGAAAGGATGGGTGATCACTATGAAAATCAGATATTGTGTGAGTTTGTTGTTGCTGTGTGCCGCAACAATATTTTCGAAGTCGACAACAGTAAAAGCAGAGGATAAGTATTATAAGTTTTTGGAAAAATATTTTACCATTGAAGAGAAGTATAAATCAAAATGGGGACAACAGGATGGATTTACGTATCTTTGTGAAAAAAAAGATAATACCGTCACCATTGTTGGAATACCTATGGATAAAAAGAAGGTAGTTGTACCCGCCAAAATCAATGGGAAAAAGGTGGTAAAGATTTCTATTATGCCGGCGTTTGATTGGGCAGCGAATGAGGAATACCGCAACGAATTTTACGGAGAACATGAGGATGTCCCGATCCCAAAGGTGGAATACTTGAGTATACCAAAGACAGTTAAGGTTATAGACTGTTATGAAGGGGGATGGCTGAACGAGGGGTATTGTAAGGGAATGCAGTCATTTCTACAGAATCTGAAGAAATTTAATGTGGCATCCGGTAACAAGTGGTATAGGTCATACAAGGGAGTATTGTATACTAAAAATGGAAAGAAATTAATTACTGTACCAAGAAAGTATACGGCAAAAACGGTCAAAGTAAAAAAGGGAACAACAAAGATAGCAGATTCCGCGTTTTCCTTCTGCACCAACATTAAAAAGGTGATCCTGCCGGATACGGTAAAGGTGATTGAACAGAATGCGTTTGTGCGCTGTTCGTTGAATTACATTAGAATGCCTAGAAAACTGAAAGAATTAGGGGTGACAGCGTTTCGTAACTCTGCGTTGAAGAAGATAACAGTATACGGAAAAGTGGAATTGAATGAAACATTTTCAGATTGCAAAAAGTTAAAGTCTGTAGTGCTAAAAAAAGGAGTTAAGGAACTTGGAGAATATGTGTTTACTAGTTGCCCGAAACTGAGAAGTGTGACGGTTCCTAAAGGCATAAAAAATCTTTGGTTGTACATTGACAGCATATTTTATTATCGTGGATTAAAGTGTAACCTTTCCAACATTACCATAAAAACACCAAAGAACTCAGAAATGTATAAGGAACGTAAATTTTTAAAGAAACGATACAAGATAAAAGTGAAAGTCATCAAGTAATGTTTACTATGTTTCTTGAAACATGAGTTGACAACTAAAAAGTGTATAACTACTGGCAGAGGATGTGACTAAAAGTACATCCTCTGCTTTTATTACGGAATAGGAAATTACTCGTGCTGTTACGTTATACCACCAAAAATTGCTTTAGCAATTCTTGCAAAGCAAAGCGCTGGCTTTGTTCTTATTAATGGAATTTATGAAATAAGGCTTAAAAAAGATGTCATACGAGATCATGACTGAATCTTACAATTTTGTGAAATGCTATGGAAAGGATGAAATTTTTATAGAAATATGCTATTATAATGCCGTAAAAAGTACGAAATATCATATAATGAGCCTCTTGGAGAAGCGAGCAGATCAGCGTGCGAGACGAGCTGGAAAGCTCTAGAAGAGTGGATTTGTGAGTTGTTAAGGGGAAATTGCTAAATGTGATACAGAAAATAAGGGGCGCAAAAAGTTGATATAAGACTGCGCAGAAAGAGGAGGATATGAGTGGATTTAGAGTAGCGGGGGACAAAAGTTCACACCGCAAAAAAGAGCGAAAGCATCCGAAGCTTCGGTTGGCGATGAAAATTGCACTGCTTGTTATATTATTGATCATCATGGCAGTAATGATTGTTTTTTACGTTAAATTTGGAGATGATCTGTTGCGTTGGCGCAATCAGGCAAAGCAGGATGTGCAGTCATCGACGACGGAAACGTTCCGTTCTTCGGAGACCAGTTTTATTTATTCGGCAGATAAAAAAGTGATCGCCAAGTTGCGGGGAGACAAAGATTCCTATTATTTGGCGTTTGATCAAATTCCGCAATCGGTGAAAGATTGTTTTATCGTGACGGAAGATCGAGATTTTTATGAACATGACGGGGTGAATATTCTCTCCACTATGAAAGCGGCAGTGCTGCTTGTAAAGAGTCGTTTGTTCCATGAAAAGATTTCTCGAGGCGGAAGTACGATCACGCAGCAGCTTGCCCGTAAGATCTATTTGACGGATGATAAAACGTATGAGCGAAAAGTGCGCGAAATTTTTTACGCAATGGAGCTGGAGAAGAAATATACCAAAGACCAGATCTTGGAATTTTACATTAATAATGTATGTTTTGCAAATGCGAAGTACGGTATCGAGTCAGCCAGCAGAGCTTACTTTAGCAAGGGAACTTCGGAGCTGAATCTTGCAGAGGTGGCATTTTTGTGTTCGATCCCGAACCGACCGGAAACGTATAATCCGTTGGAACATTATGACAATGCGATCAAGCGTAAAGACCGTATTTTGAAACAGCTTTTGCAGGAAAAGAAAATTACGGAGGCAGAGTACAGCGATGCTTCTTATACGGAGATTGTCCTGGATCCGGCAGAGGCGATCAAGAGTCAGGACTATATGGCTACGTATGCGATCAGTTGTGCGACAAAAGCGTTGATGCAGCAACATGGATTTGAGTTCCGCTATGAATTTGCCAATGACGCGGATCGCAAAAATTATCAAAAAGAGTACGATACGCTGTACGACGAGTGTAGAACACAGTTGAATACCGGCGGCTATCATATTTATACATCGCTCAGTCGTTCCAGACAGAAAAAACTGCAGACGAGTGTGAATGATGCCCTGAAGGGATTTAAGGAAAAAACAAAGGATGGTACTTACAAGTTACAGGGCGCGGCTACTTGCATTGACAATGAGACGGGATTCGTAGTTGCAATTGTCGGTGGACGTAAGCAGAAATCAACGACGGGTTATACGTTGAATCGAGCTTTCCAGAGTTATCGTCAGCCGGGTAGCTGCTTTAAGCCGGTAGCGGTATATACGCCTGCATTGGAACGCGGCTATACACCGAATTCGATCGTAGATGATTCAAGGTTTAAGGGTGGCCCTAGCAACTCGGGCAACAGCTATCTTGGAAAGATCACGTTGCGCCGTGCCGTAGAGAAGTCCAAGAACGTTGTCGCTTGGAAGATCTTTAAGGAAATTACGCCGAAGGTTGGTCTTAGTTATCCGCTCAAAATGCATTTTGCCAATATTGTAGACAATGACTATTATCTATCTGCATCGCTTGGTGGACTGACGAACGGCGTGACAACGGTCGAGATGGCTTCTGCGTATGCGACGATCGCAAATGATGGCGTTTACCGCGAGCCGACCTGCATTAAGAAGATTACAGATTCCGAGGGAAATGTTATTTTGAAGAATAACGGAACCAAGCGGAAAGGAACGAAAGTCTATGAGAAAAATGCAGCACGTTCCATGACAGATATTTTGACCGGTGTATTGACAAGTGGTACAGCAGCAGGACATGAATTGAACAATATGTCTTGCGCCGGTAAGACGGGAACGACGAACGACAAAAAAGATGGATGGTTCTGTGGATTTACTCCATATTATACAACGACGGTATGGGTGGGATATGATTCGCCAAGAACATTAGAGGATCTGTACGGAAGTACGTATCCGCTAACAATTTGGGAAAACTTTATGAATGAGATTCATATCGGCCTGGAGAATAAGGATTTTGTGGAATCGGAATCATCAAGCAGCAAGTCAGACAAGAAAGATGGAAGTTACTCGACAAAACCACGTGAAACGATCGATCCTGAGGCGCGTGAGACAGAAACACCGGAGGAGACGGCAAAGCCAAAAGCAACCAAAAAGCCGGTTGTTACGGCAACACCAAAGGCAGAGCCGGAGATAACGGAACCACCAACGACTATTGATGATGACCCAAGTGATGTGCCGAGCGATAATACACAGCCGGATGATGTCGGAGGCGATACCGGGGACGACACAGAATAAGATGTATCAGGATGTGGCATGAGACACGCTGCGGTAGTGTGTGCATTGGAACAGGGCGTGAGACACTGCAGAATAAGTTGTGTCAGAATGAAGCGCGAGACACTGCAGAATAAGGTGTATCAGAATGAAGTGCGAGACACTGCAGTAGTGTGTGCCAGGGGGAGAAGTGCATGAAATTTAGCCTTTGTATGATTGTGAAAAATGAAGAGGCAGTTTTGAATCGGTGCTTGGAGTCCATGGTATCAGCGATGGATGAGATCATTATAGTGGATACCGGGTCTACCGATGCAACCAAAAAGATCGCCGCAGCGTATACCGATCAGATCTATGATTTTCCGTGGACAGGAAACTTTGCAGAGGCAAGGAACTATGCAGCTTCCAAGGCAACCGGTGATTACATTTATACGGCAGATGCCGATGAATATTTGGAGCCGGAAGAGCTGCAGAAATTATTGCAGCTCAAAAAGGTATTGCTGCCTGAGGTTGAGATCGTGCAAATGCTGTATTGCACACCGCCGGAACTTAGTACCGTATATAATTTTGCGGAGGAGTACCGCCCTAAATTATATAAGAGACTGCGTTCGTTTACTTGGATCGATCCGATTCATGAGACATTACGTTTGGAGCCGGTTGTGTTTGACAGTGAGATACGTATTCAGCACAGACCATCGCCCGGACATGCCAAAAGAGACCTAGAGGCACTGGCAGCCGCAGCGGATCGTGAGAAACTGTTGTCCGACAAATTGCGCCACATGTACGCAATGGAATTGTATCGCTGTGGAGACGTCAGCGATTTTAACAGAGCAAAGGGATTTTTCCAAAGAGTAATGGAGGATCCGGACAGTGGACAGGATGCGCTTCGAGAGGCAATCTGTGTGCTGACACGAGGTTATCGTTTGGAGGGAGATGTTTCGCATTTTTTGGCATATGCATTGCGGGATGCAGTGACGGCACCTACTTCTGAGCTATGCTGTGAACTTGGAGCTTATTTTGAAGAGTGTGGGGATCTGGCGGAAGCAGCAATGTGGTATCAGAATGCACTTAGCGAAACAGAGAGCATATTAGATGCCCGCACCGGCAATGAAATTCCGACACGGGCATTAGAACGTTTTTGACAAAATCAAAGAGATTGTTCGATCGTATCCAATTCTTTCATCCAAAGAGCAGCGGAGGCGTCACTAGGCATACGCCAGTCACCGCGCGGTGACAATGCAACGCTGCCGACCTTTGGCCCATCCGGCAGACAGGAACGCTTAAATTGCTGGGCGAAGAAACGCCAATAAAATGTTCTCAACCATTTATAGATGGTTTTATCATCGTATTCTCCCGCAAATGTATATTTTGCCAAACGAAAGATTTTCGTCGGTGTATATCCAAAACGCATTAGATAATACAAGAAGAAATCATGCAGTTCATAAGGACCTACAATATTTTCTGTTTTCTGAGCAATCTTGCCGTCCTTTGGAGGCAGGAGTTCCGGACTTACCGGGGTATCTAAGACATCTAATAACACAGCTTTTAGCGAAGGAGCTTCCGTTGTTTCCGCATAATAGGATACCAAATAACGAACCAACGTCTTTGGAACGGACGCGTTGACGCCATACATGGACATATGGTCGCCGTTGTAAGTTGCCCAGCCGAGTGCCAGCTCTGACATGTCACCGGTACCGATCACCATACCGTTTGACTGGTTGGCAAGATCCATTAAGATCAGTGTGCGCTGTCTGGCCTGTGAGTTTTCATACGTAATATCATGGCTGTTCGGATCGTGTCCGATGTCCCGAAAATGAAGTTCAACTGCTTCGTGGATCGGGACTTCTTTTAGTGTTGCGCCGAGCTGCTTTGTGAGTGTGCAGGCGTTTTGGTAAGTGCGGTCGGTCGTGCCAAAACAAGGCATCGTGACGGCAACGATTCCACTTCGGTCAAGTCCAAGCAGATCAAAGGCTTTCGCAGTAACTAACAGAGCCAGCGTTGAGTCCAATCCGCCGGATATGCCGATCACAGCGCTGGTGCAATGGGTATGCGCCAATCTTTTTTTGAGTCCCATCGCCTGAATGTGTAAAATTTCATCGCAGCGGCGGTCGCGGTCTGCCTTACTGTTCGGGACAAACGGTGTTCGTTCATAATGCCTTGTGAGTGTTGTCTCTTCCACCTGCTGAAATGTAAAATGAATAATCTGATAAGCATCTTTCTCTAACTCGTCGGTGCCCGGAACAATTTGTGGAAACGTGGAAATGCGTCTACGCTCACTGGTTAAACGTCCCAGATCGATCTCAGACAGGATCATACCGTTTTGGAAACGCTTGCTTTCGTTGAGCAGTGTACCGTTTTCGGCGATCAGATTATGCCCGGCGAATACAAGATCCGTAGAGGATTCGCCTTCTCCTGCATCTGCATAAATATATGCACACAAAAGGCGGGCAGACTGTCCGGTTACTAACTCACGGCGATAGATATCTTTGCCGGTTGTTTCGTCGCTGGCCGACAGATTAACAATGACGGTTGCACCGTGCAGAGCGTGTGCGGTAGAAGGTGGTGCTGCAGTCCATAAGTCCTCGCAGATCTCCGCACCAATGATCAATCCCGGCATATTGTCTGCTTGAAACAAGGTCTTGCTGCCAAACCAGATGAGATCTAATCCCTCCTCATCGCAAAGTTCCGGCATATGAAGGAAAATGCCCTCTTTCGGGGCGGCTGTAAAATGCCTTGCTTCATAAAATTCGGAATAATTCGGAATAAAAGTTTTGGGGATCAGACATATTACTTCTCCATGGAATACGACAGCGGCTACGTTATATAGCCGGTTCATATAAGAAAAAGGCAGACCAACAATGGTCATCATATCCATATTAGCGGACACTTTCCGAATACGGTTCAGGCCGGAGATGGCACCGTCTAATAACGCCTTTTGTAAAAAGAGATCGCCACAGGTATAGCCGGTCAGACAAAGTTCCGGCAAAACCAACAGCTTCGCATGCTCTGTATTTGCTTTCTGCATACATTCAATGATCTGCTCTGTATTGTAATCGGGATCTGCAACACGGATGTCCGGCGTTGCAGCAGCAACTTTCAAAAATAAATCGTTCATAGGCACTCCTTATTTTTCTATTATGATCTAGTTATCATTTTAAGCGGTAGTTCAAATGTACCACGTTGGCATGGGAATTGCAACCAAAGTTCAGTCTTGCGTATTGCGGTAAACAGCTTTATTCCTGCTTTCGTATTACGGCAAACCGATGTATTCCTGCTTGCGTATTGCGACAAACCGCTTTATAATGTGTAATTGGGCAAAAAATGAAGGTGAATGCGGAGGCATAGTAATGCACTTGGATATTTTAATTGATATGAAATTGCTGTTGTGTAGCGTGACATCGCCAGGAATTGCTTTTTTAATTAATAGGAAATTGCTGTTGTGTAGCGCGATATCGCCAAGAATTGCTTTAGCAATTCTTGCAAAGCAAAGCGCTGACTTTGCTTTTTCAATTTATAGGAAACTGCTGTTGTGTGGCGTGACATCACCAAGAATTGCTTTAGCAATTCTTGCAAAGCAAAGCGCTGGCTTTGCTTTTTTATATCGCTTTTTTTATATTGTGATCGCAATGGAAGCGGCGGCTGTGAGTTTGTTCCTGCCGCTGCTGTTTTTGCGTGTGGTTATAAGTGGTCTGCCAAAGAAATATATGGTATGGCTGTGGCGGTTGTATTTTTTGCGGATCGTGTGTCCGATCCAGATTTCCAGTACGTTTAGTATTGTTCCGCCGTGGAATCGCAGTTACCATCGATTTTTAGCAGATGTAGGACTTGATATCGATGCGCAGCATGGCGGACTGCTTCGCAGTCTGAGCGATGTATGGCAAGCGAACATACAAGTAACGTCTCTCTATCGGATCATGGCGATAGGATACTTTGCAGGAATGCTGTTATTGGTAGTTCTTTTGGTGATTCGGGCGGGAAAGGTGCGTTCCGCGATCCGTATGCGGGAAAAACGACTGGAGGGTACTTTGTACCAGTCAGCGGTCGAATTGCCGGTCATGACAGGTCTGTTCGTGAATCGCGTGTTTTTGCCGGAAACGATGAATGTGCAGGAGGCGAAATATACATTAGCACATATGGAGTGTCGACGTGCTCGCAGAAGCAATCTTTGGAATGCATTTTATGTAACGGCGTTGCTTTTGCATTGGTACGATCCTTGCGTATGGGCTGCCGTATTTTTGGTTAGACGGGATGAGCAGATGGCGTGCGATGAATGTGCCGTGGACAGATGCAGTGCGGCAGACAAGAATGCGTATATACAAGGGATTTTGAACATTGTACCGCAGGAAAAACGTGTGCCATTTACTGCGTGTGCAAGCTTTGAAACAGACTTAGAGAGACGGTCGCAGCGTTTGCTGCATCAGGGATCCGACCGAATGTGTTATAAAATGATCGGTGTGATCCTTTTGCTTTTGATGTTTTTCTGGCTTTTTTTGTTACGTCCGGTTCAAAATGTATGGGCGGGAGGAACGTGGAATGCCGGGAGTGAGAAACTATCCGCAAATAAGGACACGAGGAAAACGAATCTCATCATTTCGCAGACAGATGTATTGTCGCCAAGTGGACTGAAACAGACAGTTTCCTTGCGGCATAAGCGTAATGAAGCCAACGGCAGGATCCTGGCAAACAGTTATGAGCTGCAGCTTGCGGATGCAGCAGGCAGTGAATTGGCAGTTGTTGACCTGCAGAAAGTGTTTCGAGAGCAGGGGATTGCGAAGGATACGCTTTATTTCCCGGAGGGATTGAAGCTGCAGACCGGTGACTATAATAATGATGGGATTCAAGAACTGCTTTTGGGACAGCAGAGAGCGTGGGATGCAACAGAGCAAAAGCAGATCGGGAGATTGCTGTCCAACAAAACGGACAGCAAGTCAAAAACAGCGTCAAGCAAGGGCAACGAGAACGTCACGCCGACACCGGCTGGCAAGACTGACGAAAGTGCTAAGGCAACAGCGTCAAGCAAGGTCGCCGAGAACGTCACGCCGGCACCGGCAAAACAGGTTAAGAACTTGCGGACGTATGTGTACGTAATGTTTCAGATGCAGGAGACCGGTTTGCAGATCGTCTCAGAGGCGGTATATGGGGAACAGGCGGCATCGATGCAGTCTGTGAAGCCGAGTCAGGAATCAGACGTGAAGGACTTGTTTTATATGCAGCTCTCCGATGGAAAGCTGTACTATATTTGGGACAGCGATGCAACAAAGTTCCTGGCAAAGAAATTATCGTCTGATGAATTGAATCAGCATAGAAGGGCGTCACAGGGAACAGAGGAAGCGGGCGTCAGCAAGACAGAGACTTTGGAAGATGCCGATGGCAACGAGTGTATGCGCGTGCAGACGACCACTGATACGACCGGAAGTCCGGAAATCGGTCAGATCATGATGTCACAAAACAAGAAAAAGATGAACGAGGTCAAGGGATATTTTTGCGAGTTGAAGTGGGTGCCGCAATCTGATGCTTCGACCGGACGATATGCAGTATTGATCTATAATGGCACCAAAGCACAGACATTTGTGCTGTATGATGTTGATAAAGCTACGGAACTGTACCGGCAGGAAGACGGTAATGATATTCTCAGCAGTATCTTTGCCAAATATAATGACACACAGATTCAGTTTAAAAGTGGAGCAATTGCGGTGTACAAGCTCGCGGAACAAAATGGGAGCAGGCTAACGATTGATTTTGCGGCAGAAGCAGAAGATGGCGTAGATGTGAGTGGAAGTTATGTTTATGATATGGATAGTGAACAGATTTCCAATCTGCAGTATAACCAGTCGAATGATGATACGCAGACCAAGAATTCGTCAACCGGGAATGCCGGGACAGACAGCGATTCTTCTTCCTCAAATAAGGGAACAGACAGCAGCTCGAAACGTAAGAACACAACAACGCCACAGCCTGTTCCAACAATAAATAGCAATTTGGGGGATTATTTGGATCCGTGATGGTCTTGGACAAGCAATGTTCCAAATTTACGAAGTCTGGTTCGATCGTATCTTTTCTTGACGGTATTTTCGTAGAGTGCTATTCTTATAAGAGCAGAAAGTTCGTGGCAGCCGGCTTTATGAATAAAGGCAGCTGCAGTAATATGAGAAGAGGAGGGAAAATATGATCGTAGATAGAAATCGTTTTGGAGATTCGGAGATAAAGAGCTGTAAGCAGTGTGGACGCAGATTACATCCTGAATATAATAAAGATATATGTCCGGCATGCATGGAAATGAATCTGTTTAATGAAGTGAAAGATTATATTCGTAAAAATGATGTGAACGAATCTCAGGTGGCTGACCATTTTGGCATTTCCAATGCGAAGGTACGCGCATGGATCCGTGAAGGTCGTATTCAGTACAAAAATACAGATGGCAAAACAGTGTCGCAGGTGTATTGTCAAATCTGCGGTAAGCCGTTGGATTTCGGGAATTTATGTTCCGAATGTCGTCATTTGCAGGGATTGGAAGTTGTTGCAAAGCGTTATGGAGAAGAGGCAGGACAGATGCGTTTCATTAACAAAGACAGGACGTGAAATTACAGCAATAATTATAGAATGTTGCATTAAAATTTCCAGAAATCGGAAAAAAATATATTAGTAGAGGTAGAATTTTCCAGGAAGATTCGCCTCTTTTTTTATGATATGCTTTTTTGGGAGTCAAAGTATGTTGGGAGTCAAAGTATGTACAACGTGAAAAAGGAGGGAAATATGCAGCAAGTAAGAATTAAGTTGCAAAATATTTCGAAGTATTATTATTCCGAAACAGCAGTGACACAGGCATTGCAGGGTATCAATCTGGAGTTTCGCATGGGTGAATTTGTTGCGATCACAGGGGAAAGCGGCAGCGGAAAGTCAACATTGCTTAGGATCATTAGCGGTATGGATACGTTTGATGATGGGGAGCTTTATGTGGATGGACAGCCGACATTTCAGTATGATGAAGATGACTGGGAAGAATATCGTCGTACTAAGATCGGCTTTGTTTTTCAAGATTATAGTTTGATCGGTCATTATACCGCCAAAGAAAATATCGTCAGTGCACTTTTGATCATGGGAGTGCCAGAGAAAGAAGCTGGAGACAAGGCAATTCATTATTTGGAACGTGTAGGCCTGAGTGCACAGAGAGACCAGCGTGCGTCTAAGTTGTCCAGTGGTCAAAAGCAGAGATTGTCGATTGCTCGTGCGTTGGCAAAGAATACGGATATTATTGTGGCGGATGAGCCAACCGGTAACTTGGACAGTGAAACCGGAGCGCAGATCGTGAAATTACTTCGAGATCTTTCGCAAGACCATTTGGTTATAATGGTAACTCACAATTATGAACAGGTAGAAAAATATGTTACCAGAAAAGTGCGATTGCATGATGGATCATTGATCTTGGACGTATCCGAAAATATGGACACGGATCAGAAGTCAGAAGTGTCCGAAAATACGGACACAGATCAGAAATCGGAGATGTCCGAGAATGTGGACAACAACGAGAAAACGTCAGACGGTAAAAAGTCTGAAAGCAATGAGGAACGACTTCGCGATCGTACCATAGGGCGGATCTTTGTGCGAATGAATGCAGTGAGACAGCCGGAAAAAATCGCATTGTTTATGGGATTTTTCTTAGCTGCTGCTATCGTATCGTTTTTATTTATCGGGCAGTTGCTAATGAATGCAGATGATATTTACACCAAAAAGTATTCAGCAACATCTTTTGCGCGCAAAGACGATAAGCGTATTTCAATTAGACGTAAAGATCAAAAGTTTATGACGAAAAAAGATATTGACCAACTCACCAAAATGAAGCACGTCGTTTCGGTGGATCAGTACGATATTGTGAATGACGTCAATTATTATTTTGAGGAAGGAAAAGATTATAGACAGGAGTACGGCTATAATAGGATGAGTACGAGCAATGAAGGGGGGCTGTACGACTCGCAGAACGTTGAATACGTCAAGAAAGATCAATACATGCGATCATCTTCCTGCTTGAAGAAATCGGATCTCGTAAAGGGCAGTCTGCCAAAGAAGATCGATGAAGTTGTACTGTACGATCGGGGAAAATATAAGGTTGGTGATACGATTACATTTTTCTATACAAGCGATGTGCTTTGGTCATCAACGGAGAATTATATACAGCGGAAGATGAAAGTAAGCGGACTGTTAAAAAATAAGGATAAACAGGTGTACTTTTCGCCGGAGATATGTACAATGCTGCAAAGTACCGTAACCGGTGGCAAAGTATTCTATGAATATGCCTATAATCAACAACTTGGCAAATATCAGGGACAGGCAACATTGTGGCCGATTGTTGGCGATATCGTGAAGAAGGATAACGAACTTTGTGTATCAGGTGCATATGAAGCAGCGGTGTATCGGGCAGAAGATAATGACTTGACTCTTTTAGATCAGTCCGGTTTATTGCATATTGATCAGTATGACAAGGATATGAAAAGCAAGGATGTCAAACAGATCGAGAATGTAGAAACCGGTGAGAAGATAAATGGCTGTGGGGCAAATTTTGCAGAGGTTTCTCAGAATATTTATGAGAAGTATTATCGCACCGAGAGCAGGCAGGCATCGGTATATATTACAAGTTACGCCAAAATGGATCATGTGTTAAAGGCATTGGATAAAGCCGGGTATGAGGCTGTGAGTACACTGCGTTTTGGTGCAGATGAATACGATTCAGATCTGGTACAGGAACGTTTAAGGACGATCGGCATTGCAGTGGCAATACTATTAGTGATGATGGCTGCTGAGATATTGATCTTACGTTCTATATTTAAGATTCAGATCAAAGACCAGAAAATCTTAAAATTCATGGGTATGTCCACAAAATTGATCGGCAAGATCAATTATATGGAGATGCGTCGATACAGTATTACTGCTATTATCGTGGTCGCGGTAGTGATGAATGTAGTTGGAATCTTTGTGCCGGCGCTGCGTGCTATGCTCTATTATTATGAATGGCCCGGGTACCTAGCGTACTTTATGTACAATTATGTGGCTGCGATGGTGATGGTAGCAGCGTTTAATCATTTGTTAAAAGGGAAGGTGAGCGAATGATCAAGATAGAACATTTACAGAAATATTTTAACCGCGGTAAACGAAGTGAGCTTCATGTATTGAATGATATTACATTGGAGCTGCCACAGACAGGTTTGGTATGTATTTTGGGGGAAAGCGGTTCCGGAAAAACCACGTTATTAAATACCATTGGTGGATTGGATGTGTTTCAGGGAGGAACACTTACTGTAGACGAAACGATATTAAAGAAGTACGAGCCAAAGAAAATTGAGCATTTGCGTTGTGAAAAATTTGGCTATATTTTCCAAAATTATTATTTGCTGCAGGATTACACGGTTGCTTATAATGTAAAGCTTGCACTTAGTCATTATGATCTGACGGATGAGGAAAAAGATGAGAGAGTATCGTATGTATTGGAGCAGCTTGGCATAGGCCGTTACAAAAAGAAGCTGGTATCCAAATTGTCGGGTGGACAGCAGCAGAGGGTATCTATTGCCCGGGCACTTGTGAAATCACCGCAGATCATATTGGCAGATGAGCCGACCGGCAATCTGGACGAGGAAAATACAATACGTACAATGAGTATATTGCGTGCGATTTCCAAGGAATGTCTGGTTATTTTAGTATCGCACGAGCGCCGTATTGCTGAGTTTTTTGCGGATCGTATTCTAGAGATCAAGGATGGAGAGATTACAAAAGATTACGATAATCATTCCGGCAGCAGTTATGAACGATCGGACGATGGTAATATTTATTTGCCGGAGCTCACATGTCAGGCCATGCAAAGCGATGAAAATGAAATTGAAGTGTACCAAAATGCGGACAGCAAAGAGGAACCTATTCGATTAAAAATGGCATGGAAAAGTGGGAAACTTTATATTCGGAGTGACATGGCAAGTGATGTGATCTTTGCGGGGGAAGAAGCCGGATGTGAAATCTTTGATGAGCCAAGACCAAAACTGGAGATGGAAGATGTTGAGAACTTCTCATATGAATTATCTCCATTGGAAATGAGTAAAAAATCCGGGTTGTCCTGGAAAGCAACCTGGCGAATGACACTAGAAAATTTGAAGTTGTTGGGGAAAAAGCAGGCATTTATCGTTGTCATCCTTTTAATAACAGCAATCATGCTTTCGCTGACGATATCGGACTTGATCACAGCAGTTACGGTGCATCGGGAAGAGATTGTGAAGGATGATTCACATTATGTACAGGTGGAGATGAAACTGGCTTCTCCGGCAGAAGAATATGCCGTTGGTGATACCATGCAGGAGTGTTATAATAAGGTGCTTTCGAAAGGGAAACGTAAGGATATGATGTTTTACGATGCAGCGCGTGACCTGGTGATACAGGCAGATACGTTATATCAGATGCGGGGGAGCAGCCAGGTGATCCGCGACTTTTCCTATGTGGACATATCGAAAGTTACGAAGAAAGATCTGTTATATGGACGGCTTCCAAAGAAATCGGATGAGATTGTTATCGATAAGCTGGTTGCGGATCGTTTCTTGAAAAGTGACACGGCTATTTCCGGTCAATATGCGTCCGCAAAGGAGTTGTTAGGAGAGACACTTTCTATTAACACATTCAGCAAAGATCTGACGGTAGTTGGCATTAGTGGCAACAACGAGGCGTCCATTTACTGTAGTCAATCAAAGCTGCTTGGAATGGTTGCGAGTTCCTATTCGGTCATGTCATTATCAGAGCTGCAGAAGCTGTATCCGGGTAAGTACGATAATGTAACCTTGCAGGATGATCAGATGCTGGTTCCGCAGTCAAAATATGATCAGATCAAAAGTTATCAGGAATTTCAGGGAAACCAGAAAGAATATCCGGTGCAACAGCTTGGTAATAGTTCCGTGTCTTACGAAGAGGAACCGGTTAGTAATGCAGGAGAAAATTACATTGTAGTGGGTGGATTTGACAATTCCTGTGATGTTGATTATGTTTTGACAGATGCCGCCGGTAAGCAATTAGCAGACCAGTTGGCAGTGGGAATGCAGAAGATAAAATATTATGTGGATGATTTGGAGCAGCGGGAAGAGCTGGTAAAGCAATTGCAAAGTGAACTGAAACCGTATCAAAAAATGTTTCGGGTCAAAGTGACGATTCCGGCAGAGCAACAAGTGAAAGCCTATCGGAACAAAATGAAAGACAAGACGAGAAGCAAGGCATTGTTTGCAATGATTGCTGTCATCTTGTCTGTGTTGATCATTTATTATACGATCCGCTCCAATGCATCATCACGAATGGAGGAGTTGACGGTGTATCGCCTGCTTGGAATTTCCAAGGCAAGTATTATCCGTTCTTTTATACTTGAAATGTTGCTGATCAATTGCTATACGACACTTCCCGGGGTTGTGGTCACGACAGGTGTTATGAAGTTCGCCGCATCCGTGCCATCCCTTGGAATGAATCTAAGCTTTCCATGGTGGGGCGCGATAACGTTGATAGCGGCAATTATGCTGGTGAATGCAATTGTAAGCGTTATTCCGGTGCACAACATACTGGCAAAGCCGCCTGCGGAGTTAGCTGTTAAGTAACGGTTTCGCCGTGCGTTCCGGGATCAGTTGCCGGTAACGGTCGGTTAGTTTGTTGGAGCTGCCGCTGGAGTTTCTGTTGGAGCAGTTGTCGAGCTGTCCGTTGGAGCATCTGTTGGAGTTCCTGTTGGTACTGCTGTCGGTACAGTGGTTGGAGCTGCCGTTGGCGTCGCAGTTGGTCCTACAGCATTTGAAGGTACAGTTTTCAGCAATTTTGTAAACCGCTTCATTTCTGAGCGTGCCGATTTGCGGATCAAATCGGAATAAGAGAACAACATAAAACCGCCACAACTGTTTTGTGAGCGTAAATATAGGAGCTGGCGTTTGAGATTAGTGCGGCTTGTGCCCCACTCTGCGTCCGCTCCTAATTTTGCCTCTCGTTTAGAGATGCCGGCACGGTAGCCGCCCAGACCGACATATACTTTTACGGATTTTGCGCGTGGTATCGCGAGCCATTTGTTTGTGGTTTCGCGGAAAGGACAAGTCTTTTGACTGAATGTCCAGTAAATCTGTGGGCAGATATAATCAATATATTTGGAAGAACGCATCCATTTTTTGACATCTGCGTAATAATTATTTTTTGCATATAAATTACGGATATTGCCTGCCGGGCTGATACCAAATACGCAATTATTATCCAATCTATGTACGATGGTTCGAACACGTTTTAACATGTTGGATACGTTGTTTCTGCGCCAAGTTACGATCGAAACTTTTTTCTTGTGTTTCTTTTTGTAGCGCTTTGCGTATGCTTTGTATTCTTTGTAGTCAAATACCTTTTTGTATTTCGCACCCAGATTCGGATAAAAATAATCGTCAAAATGAATGCCGTCTACAGCATAATCGCGCACGATCTCACGGACACCATTGCAAACAAGATTTTGAACATCTTTGGAAGCCGGGTTAAAGTACAGTTTCCCATCCCATTTTAATACATTGCGGCGTTTGGAAGCTTTCTTGGAAACAGCCCATTTTCGGGCAATGGATTTTTTCGGGAGTTTATATACGTTGGTCGTATTGCTGGCAATGCGATAAGGGTTGATCCATGCATGGAAAGCTAAGCCCCGCTTATGTGCCGCGCTGACCGCATAGGAGAGCGGATCGAATCCCGGATGTTTCCCAGCTTTTCCGGATACATAGCGAGACCATGGAAAATAGCTGGACGGATACAAGGCATCGGCAAATGGACGAACATGAACGATCACAGCGTTAAATCCATTTTTTTTGCAGTTATCAAACGTCTTGTTGATGAAATTCTCAAACTGCTTTTTGGTGTAGCGCTTTTCTCCAATATCCTGAAAAGAGATCCATACACCGCGAAATTCACCGGAAGCCGGGGTAAATGTCGTTTTCACAGGCTTTTTTGATCTGGTTGTTTTACCCTGTGCGACTTTGGCAGATCGATCCGTTCGGTCTGTCGGAATGATCTGCGAAACTGCCAGCGCACAGACCAAGATCAGCGCAATGGTCGTAGTGATTGAAGTAACAAACTTTATACCATGAGATGCTTTCGTGGTATGTCTTTTTTGATGAAATGGATTGTGGTAATGCATAATTTCCTCTACACTTTCTTATTTGTTTTGCACAGAAAAGCCGGTGTTTCAGCTTATTTGTACAATGAGATTACAGTGTCAAAAGGTTTGAATCTGGTGTTTGACATCGTAATTACAATGAGTAACTCCTGCGATATTATACTATACTCAAACTTCCCATACCTCAAATCCTCCACAACCACATATTGCTTATTATGTCAA
>OLPU01001276.1_pt1 | contig 19235 bp, 37 predicted proteins | sample 1673111 | NCBI WGS metagenome assembly OLPU01 (sample SAMEA3136755, study PRJEB25190) | human gut metagenome | reverse complement strand
TTCACTCCTTTCTGAAATAGATTAATTCCCAATTCGAAGCTGATTCAGCTTCTGATGATATCCGGTCATTCTGGATATCTGATCAATAGTAAATTCACTGTATTCATTCCACAGCAACAAACTTTATTACTGCAAATTTTGGTTCAAAACAAATTAAGTAGTTATCTACAGATACACATTCTCCGTACTTCGATCTGTAGCACTGTAAAGCATTTCTCAGATATTCTTCTGTCACATCCAGACACTCAGCCATTTCGTAAAGATTTTGACAGCCTTCCTCGTAGCCTCTGATCAGACCGGTAAGCCCCACTTTTAAGTTGTAGCCATACAATCTTGCACGATATTCCTGTTTGCGATTTATGATATCTGTCTGATCCAGAATGTTTCCGGAACTGGTATAATAGTGGCCAAGTTCTTCAGCCAGAACACAGGACTTCTCGGCTTGTGTTTCTATATCTTTTCGGATTGCTATCCGATTCCCCCTGAGCAGACCGTCGTGATCTGTCAGAGGATGTTCTTTTACTGCCAGACCTTCCTGATCGGCAGCAGTCAGTAACTGTTCGTAGTTCAACGGGATCCTCCCCCTAAGCGGTCTGTTTGTAATCAACGACTGTAATTTCTGTCAGCATACCCTTTACTTTTTGAATAATCTCTTCAATTCGTTCAAGGGTTTCGCCATTTAAATATTCTTCACCACACTGAGAACATTTTTCGCAGGGCACGTTTTTGATAATGATATAGCAGCCTTGATAATCAGTCATATAAGTGATTGTAGAAGTTTCAACGTCACCTTTGCAATAAAAACAAGTCACTCCACATTTTCCTTTCTGATGCAAACAACAATAAAAAAAAGGTGTTGCCATGATGACAACACCTTCATAGTAATCCAAGTAACAAGATGGGCGGCGTATCCATCATCTCAGGTACTCTTACGAGTGTGTCGGGAGCCTTTCCGACCTTTGCTACTTGATTATTATTCTATGTCATCATTATAAACAGATATTCATTATTTGTCAAATTTTTTTAACCGACCATTCTCAATTCCATGCTGCAGTTTTCCAGATGTAATAGTGTGCAAAGTGGCAACGTAAAGATAATCTTCGGTTACATCAAGCTTTATGCCTATTTGCACATTTTCACTCATTATTTTTACCAGTTCAAAACTTGTGCCTTTTTCATTAGGATTTACACCAATATAGTCAGGAGATTCAATAATTGAGGACAGAAAAGATAAATATGGAAGACACTCAGGATGTCTTTTTTCGATATGCCTTTTTAAACCTTCTGACTGATATATGGAATTATGCTTTAAAGGAGCAGGAAGATATTTATTAAATTCAGGATTATAAGGTGCGGTTACGAATATGTTTGTCTTCATTTCTATTCCCATAAAGAATCATCATTCATAATATCAATATCGTGCTGAACACCTTCCTGTGTCTGAGTAACATCTGTACGGGCGTGAGCAGCAAGAACGTCTTCTTCCATCTGCTGGGTGGAAAGGAGCCCTTTAGTATAAGAGACTACTTTTTCTTTATTAGATGAAGACAATTGATCATACAGTTTCATAAGTTTATCAGCATAGAGTGAGAAACGTTGATATTGCCCTTTTGAATTAGATGTTTTGCGTTCGATGGCGATACCTGAATGAGAGGAAGTCCAGCCCATTAAATCCGCTGGTGTTGTATCGAGGGCTTTAGCTAAAGGTTCCAAAATAGGTGTTGGCATATTTTCAATATCGCCATTTTCATATCTATAAATAGTTGCTCGAGATTTGCCTATTTTTTGTGCTAAGTCATCGGCAGTCAAACCAAGTTCAATCCTTCTTTGTTTTATTCTATCACCAGTATTCATAATCAAATACCTCCTGTACAGATACAATAGCATATTGTTCGCAAATTTGCAACAATTAAAAGCGAAAATACAAAAAAAATCTCAAATATGAGAAAATAGTGTTGACAAAGTTGGAAAGTGATGGTATTGTAAATATAGTCGCAGATATGAGAAAAAACAGAAAGGAGAAGAAAGTGGTTAATACGAATAAACTAAAAGGGAAAATAGTAGAATGCGGCATGAATATTTCGGAACTTGCTGAATTAATAGGCATTGATAAGGCAACATTATATAGAAAAATCAATGCAAATGGGCAGACCATAACCATTAAGGAAGCTGATTTAATATCAAAAGAATTGAAGCTTTCTAAAGAAGAAGTAAATGATATTTTTTTTAGTCAATTTGTCGCATAAATGAGAATGATAAGGAGAAAGGAGCGTAGAGATGAAATCAGAAAAAGATGGGGTTGAATTAGTTGTTTCAATATTGGTGAGCATTATCACTGCTTTACTGGTGGTCAAGTTCATGCACTGACCAGCAATGCAGTGATAAAAGCAACTGCAATAGGAACTAAGATGGATTTAAAAAGAAATGACATCAAAGCATTTAAAGAAAATTGAAAGTAGTGGAGTCTTTTTTGAGTTAAACGGTAATTATGATCGTTTAATCCCTGAGAAGGCAATAAAAGAATATAGCCCCGCTCTGCCAATGATGACTCTAAACTGATTATTTCAGTAGATAATTCTTTACAAGGCAGTTCAACAGAAGAGTTTTCATATAAATGCATAGAACAATTGAATTCATCATAATAAAAAGCTTGTTCTGTTTTTGAAGTTAAATTATGTATTAATCTTAAAAATTTGATTTCTTGCAATGTCATGTAATCACCTCATTTGGAGAAATTGTACCAGAGGGCAGAGAAACATGCAAGATGTAATGTTTTTACTCAGACCAGAAGGAGGCGAGTTGAGATGAATGATTCAAAAGAAGAAATCGAAAACCTGCGTAAGCAGATAAACAGGTTAAAAATCAGCTTAATGTTTACGCAGATATCAACGATTATGGTTACCATTATTCTTGGATATCAGTGTCTTCGGTCGATTCAGAATTATCATTATCTGCTTCAACAGGTGAGCATGTGTCTTGAGTCGGTGAACACTGTTTATTCAGTTCTTCGACAGTTTTTTTCAATTCTTTGATAGTTTCGGCTTCACTGGAAGATGACGTATCTATATTGTGAAGTAGCTGTTGTAACATTTCATTTTGAGCACGTTGCAGTTCAAGCTGAGATTCTTCAATTTGCATTTGATTAATTTGTTCTGTTCGTGATGAATTGGACTGAGCAATTGCAATGGAAATTGTAAGAATTGTGCTGATAATCAGGTCAATAAGAGCCAGTAAAAAGGAAGTTGGCATTTTTATTCTGTTGTTGCCAATAGGAATATACACAGAATCAGGTAGCTCATAAGTTTTAACAGTAGTGTCGTCAACAATTACAAAATCGTCTTCTGGTAATCCACCGAGATCTTCCGAGTAATTGGATAAATCTGAATGGAAATGCAATTCAGGAGTTACGTTCAAAAATTGATTTTGAAGTTTCAGAAGAGATAATGATTGTTTTAAAGACTCGTTTAAATTGTTGTATACACCAGTAGTTATATTTTCTCGAACAGTGGCAGTCATAATTTCAGACATTTTGGAGAGAGAGTCTGTTAACGAGGCAACCATGGTGGGCGTGTATAACTGAAAAATTTGTCTATAGGGTTTTACTATTTCTTCCTGCAGCTGATGCATACGAGAAGACAATGAGTCAGGTGGAAGAATAATTTGGGAATATCCAGAATAAGCACGCTTAATTTGATTTAAAGAATTTTGCAAGTTTTGTAGTTCTGGATTTAAGAAAGGGTTGTTTTTTTGTTTGTCATTCATAAAAACCTCCTAGGTGAGTATTCAGGCATGGCAGTGCCCTGTACTTACAGGATAGGAGTGAACGTGAGGAATGTCAACTCATTTTGCTGAATCATCAAATTGCTGAGATAAGTACAAAAGATACAGCTGGTAAAGACTCAAATGTTCGGGCTTAGCTTGAACTTCAAGAGATTCATCATTAATTAAAATTTCTAACATAGGCGATTGCTCCTTTCATATTTGCTTAAAGCATAACCGATATCAGGTGGAACAGCAAGAAAAGGAGTTCGAAATTTATCGACCAAAAAGGAAAGAGAGGTGAGAGATATGGTAGAACCATACAAACCATTATACACGGCAAAGCAGGCAGCGCAAATTCTGCTCATCAATGTATCTACAGTCTATGAGCTGATGAATACCGGACAGCTTCCATACCTGATTTTGGGAAAGGGTAATGGAACCAGAAAGATTCGGGGAAGTGATCTGGAAAGATTCATTGAAACCCAGAAACCAGCAGAACCACAAGGAGAAACAGCATGAGAAAGATATGGATCATAAGATTCTCTGACGGAACGATCGGCTCCTGCTACGGCACCCGATCAGGAGCCGCGGAGATAGCAGAACTCCGGAAAGAAGATTATGGAGGATCCTACACAATAGAAGGAGGTGAAAACGATGGTGAGAGAGCTTAACATTTCTTTGATCACGGGGATTATCGTAGGAAATCTCCCGATATGGCAATGGGATACCAGAACAGGATGCGTGATCGGAATTTTTACGATCGCGGGAATTGTATGCGGAATAATCCTGTGGCTGGAGGATAAGAAGACAAAGAAAAAGAACCCCACAGCGGCAACTGTAAAGGTTCAGTAATTAAATGGTGCTGTATGAAATAACAACTATAGTTAGTATATCATACAGCGCCTGAAAGTCAAGATGCAGGCAGGAACCACCTGCTATATTTTTGACCTTTTTTGAGATCCACAGAGGTATCGAGTACCTCTTGGGGGCTCGATTAAGCGTATTAGACTTACGACAGAGGTGTATATGAGATACAAGGCGCTATGCGGATATATCAGACAGAGATGGGACTGTGGAGACACAGTAGAGATCGAAGAAAAGCATACCGGAAAGTATGGAGCAGCAGGTCAGATCAGACAGAAAAGAAGGAAAGCCACTCCAGAAGAGATTGCGAAGCATAACCAGTGGAAGCGCGAACGCGATGTTCGAAGACTGATCAAGTGGAACTTCCGCGAAAGGGATTACTGGATCACCCTCACCTATCCCAAAGGTTATAAACCTACATGGGAAGAAATGAAGGATCATGCCGGTAAACTGGTGAGAAAGATCAGAGAAAAATATAAAAAACAGGGATGGATCCTGAAATACATATACCGTCTTGCAATCGGATCCAGAGGTGGCCGACACATCCACATCCTGATCAACCGTGAAGCCAATGAAAAAACGGCTACAGATCTGATAATTACAGATCTTTGGGAACAACAGTGGGGACACGGACATGTCAATTTCCGTACTCTCTACAGCGAGGGCGGATACAGACAGCTTGCCATCTACATTACAAAACCTCTGGAGAAGTGGGAGTCAGAAGAGCTTAAGAGATACCACCCGTCCAGAAACCTCATCCGCAAGGATCCTGAGACAAAAGAAATTAAAAGAAGGAGCCTTGTTGATCGCGACGGTAAACCACGTCCGCCAAAAGCACCAAAAGGTTATTACGTGGATCCAGAAAGCATCGAGACAGGGAAGAACCCAGTAACCGGCTATGCGTACCGGCATTACACATTGGTAAAAATCAAGAAGAAGGAATAAAGAATGTGGAAAGTTGACATATACCTGGAAACGGACAGTACTTTTCAGGGAAAACGAGAAAGAAAATGTGGATATGTCCTTGCAACCATGGTGAAAAATGAGGAAAAGACAAAGGAAAATTTCGGAAAATCGAACGGAACATACCACCAGTCCGTCCTTGTGACACTTGCAGAAGCTCTTTCACGCATGAACGTTTCTTCTGAAATCTGTGTACACACACAGGATGGCTATGTAGCAAGCCGCATTCCGAAGCTGGAAGAAATGGCAGGAGAAGGATGGAGAGATGGAAAAGGAGAACTGATCAAAAATGCTGTTGAATGGGAACAGATCTACCGGCTAGTTCACGCCTTTCCGGATCCACACAAAATGGCTGCAAGATCTGAGAAACACAGTTACTCCACATGGTTACAGGAGATGATGAAGAAAGATGGATGTAAAAGAATTATCGGAACAGGCCTGGAGTCTGAGACCAGACCAGAATCCGGCAACAATGGAGTTTCTGGGAATGTCTGTCCGTAATGGAGTGAGATATAGATACTACAGAGATGAAGGAGGTGCAATATTGTATGACAGCGAACCAGAGGAAGGAAAACCGGAGTGGATGATTCTCGCTGATAAAGCGGCAAGAAGACGACATGGTATCTACAACTAAGAAAAAAAGGGGAAATATGTATGAGAACAATAGCAATTATTAACTTAAAAGGCGGTGTGGCAAAGACTACATCAAGCATCAATATTGCTTATATCCTTACTACACGGGGATACAAGGTACTTTTGGTGGATAACGACAAGCAGGGAGACTGCAGCAGGGGATTGAACCGCCGCACCTCAGATGGGGACGGTATTGACCGAATTATGACAGACCGACATCCGGATATGCAGAGTTTGATCCGCAACACAGATTATGTGGGATTAGATATTATTACGGCGAATCTCGGACTTTTGACCGCAAACATGGAAGTGACCATGGACCGTGTAAGACCGCAGCAGAACAGATTGAAAAAAGCACTGCAGCAGGTAGCAGACCGGTATGATTTCTGTGTAGTGGACAATGCTCCGGATATCAACATTTCGGTTATTAATGCACTGACTGCCGCGAATGACGTTCTGATTCCGGTCGAGGTGGACGATAATACACTGGAAGGCATGAATGAACTTCTGGAGCAGATTCAGGAAGTTAAGGAAGAACTGAATCCGGATCTGCAGAACGTAAAATGTTTTATATCTAAATTCCAGAAATTCAACGAAGCACATAAACAGGGAGCAGAGATTATACGGGAACAGTATCCGACAATGCAGACTTTGATCAGAGCATCTGCAGTAGTGGCCAGAAGTACATTTGCACGTACACCGGTTGCACTGCACAGTCCACGATCGGCGGCAGCAGAAGACTATGAGAAACTTGTAACTGAGTATCTGGATATGATCGGAGGCGTACAGGATGGCGAAATTTGACCTCAAAGGGATGCTTTCAGAACGATCTACACAGGAAATGGACCTGCCGGAGCAGAAGACTGTATACCGTAATCCGGAAGATCTGATCCCGTCAAAAGATAACTTCTACAGCACCGAAGACACCGAGAAGCTAAAACAGTCCATTAAGGTACTGGGAATCTTGCAACCACTCCTGATCGAGGAAAGGGATGGCAAAGATTATATTTTGGCTGGACATTCCAGAAGAAAATGCTGTCTTGAGCTGATTGAGGAGGGGATGGACCGCTTCCGGAAAGTCCCGTGTGTATACAAACCTAAGATCGAGCTGAGCACGGCATCTGAAGAAGATGAGATCATCCGGAAGATCATTATCATCCAGTCCAATACCTACCGTGAGAAAACTGACTGGGAGAAAATGACGGAAGCACTGCAGATGGAAGAGCTGGTCAAGGAACTCCGTGAAAAAACAGATCTTGAGGGCAAGACCAGAGAGATTGTATCTGACCTGATAGGAGTCTCATCTACCCAGATTGGAAGGTATCACAGCATCAGCAATAACCTGTCTGAACGGCTCGCGGACGCATTCAGACAGAACAAGCTGAATATTTCCACAGCAGCAGAGCTTGCCGGACTGAATGAGAAATATCAGACGAAAGCCTGTGAACTGTTAGAAAATGCCGGACAGCTTGCTTTGAACGATGCAAAACTCCTGAAAGCACAGCAGGAACAGGAAAGAAACATTCCTGGCCAATTAACCATAGAGCAGGCGCTGCATCCGCATAAACCGGAAGAAGTCAACACAGTCATTCCGGTAGATATCCAGATTGACCGGTTCTACGAATCCTTACGGAAAAACATAGAGACCTATGTTCGGAAATCAGATCTGAATATGACTACATACATGCTCAGTGCCCTGTACGGAACAGTACGTGTCCGAAACGGACACCTGAACTATCAGGGAAGCAAGGAAGGAATCATCTTCAATACTGGCTCTGATCAGGAAGAACTGATAAGCTGGACAGACTTCTCGAAGAAATTGATCGAGAAATACGGAAAGAAACAGAAACCGGTCAAAATGGCAACAGTGGACGAACCTGAAGAACTGACGATAAAAGAAGCAATCACAACGTTTCATGATGAATTTCCTAATAAGTTTACCCGTATGATGAGAGCAATCAGACCGGCAAAAAACAATCATGAATCAGCAGTCATGGCACAGAAAGTACTTGCTCCTTGTGGGTTTAGTTCGCTGAGCGGAAGCGGTGTAATGAATTATGAATTCCGCGGAATGTCAGCAGGTGCAAAATTCGAATGCAAGGGAAGAACTTTGAATACAAGTTACAGATATCTGGTTGAACAGGCAAGATTCATGTACGATCCATTCTCTCCTGAATTTGATGATCCGGAAGATCAATCAGCAGCAGGAGTACCGGACAATCTGCAACAGGACGATTTTGTTGAAGCCACCAAAATCGAGGAACATATTGTTGAGAATAACAAAATGTCTGACCATGCCGGCGATATTACCGAGATGGCATCAGCAGATAGTTTTGAAATATCGATACAGCCACCATTGCCAGTTATGAAAAATAATGATCAGCGAAAAGAATGGCTGAGAAAATATAAAGAATGGGGACTGTGGTACACAGATGAACATATCGGAGCGAGGTACTACAAATATGATTTTGAAAACGGCACGCGCCTGATCGTAGAAGAATATGATCCGGAACCGGTTCACAACAGTCCATGGGCACCGAATGAACCGCACTACATGCATCTTGTAGGCGGACCTGAACCGGAAAGAAATAACGGAATACCGAAATGGACGTATCATTCAAAATACAACAAGTATCCGAACAGCGAAACAGAACTTGTAGAGTTTTTGAAAGGAGTACAGAAATGAAGATTAAATGCACGGAATGTGAGTATCTGATAATGCATCACAGATCAGGAGGAATTTATTCTTCGTACGGACGGGGCGAATATTACTGCGAGCATCCGGTCTCCGAAAGACTTCCAGCAAAGACTTTCGGAAACAGAGCAAAATGCTTTGTATGTTTTGGGACAAATGAACGAGAAACCAGACCAACAATAAAAACAGCTCCCCGGTGGTGCCCGGAGAAAGGGAAAAAGAAATGAGAAGAACGAGAACGGACGAAATTGTTGAGAATATGGCGAATTACATCTGCGATCACATATGCCAAAAACCGAAAGAGATAACAGATCGGGAGAAACTGGAAGATTACTGTGCGGAAGAATGCGAGATGGGAAAACATTTCTGTAATATCCTGAATCAGTACAATGAGATCAACAATTTTAAAGAAAGCGAACTGTACAAAATAATGAACAAGTACCAGAAGATTACTCTTTGTAAAGAGTGCAAATACAGGGCATATGAGAAAGAAACAGATTTGACATGGTGCCGATTGAGAAATGGTTTGGATGGAGCGCTGGAAGAAACTGACGGATGCAGCAGAGGAGTAAAGGTGTCCGAATCGGACACCTCAAAATAACGGGTGCAATCTAAAATCCATATACAACACACCGGGGGAGGTACCTGTATACCTCTCCCAAAGAAAGGAAACACAATGGATCAGGAAGGCTTGCTGTTTCCAAAATCAACAGCAAAGAAAAAACGAAAGAAACATATGAAAAGCATTCTTCCCGGAGATCAGCCCGGTATCTGTTATCTCTGTGGCAGCAGGCAACGGATAGAAGATCATCACATCTTTTTTGGCACTGGCGGTCGGACGAAATCGGAAGAATATGGCATGAAGGTACATCTGTGCGCAGACTGTCACCGTGAAGGACCAGAAGCGGTACACAGATACCGTGAAGCTGATCTGTACCTGAAAAGAACAGCACAGAGACAATTCGAAAAGAATCATACCCGGCAGCAGTTCCGGGAGATCTTCGGAAAGAGCTATTTATAGTCAGGAGGTAGAGAATGGAAAATAAAATATGTAAAACCTGCAGGGACAACGACGATGGTCTCTGCGACCGCAAAGGCATACGGATAGAGGATGATGATACCTGTGATCACCACAGGAAGAACTGGAAAGATACGATGTTGAAATAGTTCTTCCGGAACGACGAAAGGAGTGGGATACGATGATAATGACGGTATTGGAGATATTAAAAGCAATTATCTTACTGTTGATAATTATATATGCAATCCTTGCCGCGTACGGAGCTGCAAGACGAAAAGATATCGCGGCTACAATCGTGTGGTGCACACTCTGGATCATATGCGTAATAGGAATGAGGTAGCTTATGTATAAAGATATGATCACAAAAGAAATTATGCAGGAATGCATAGATCAGGGCATGACACAGACAGAGATGGCTGTCAGCCTAGATGCATCGTTTGAAACAATCCACCGCCTGCTAAAGCAATATGATCTGAAACCGGCTTATAACCATGATACCGGAAAATACGATGAAGAGAAGATGAAACGGTGCCTGCAGCAGGGAATGACCGCAAAAGAAATAGCACAGGCATTTGGTGTGATCAGCACCACGGTTTCCAGATGGAAGAAGAAATACAATCTGGATATCCCACCAACACCGAGAACACCACGCAAGAAGAAAGTCACAGATTGCAGAACTTGTATCTACCGGGCACGCGGGGAGAACTTGCCGTATAAATGTAATTATCTGGAAATAGCCGGGCATACCCGGAACATGGGACAACCGGAAGAAATCTGTTCGAAATACGAAAAGGGAAAGAGAGGAAGAAGAAGTGGAAAAAGAAAAGTTTGATACCTGCAAACATGCAAAAAGAACCGGAAACTTTGCAGTATACACAAAACCCACCTGCAAGCAGGCAACCATGATCCGCGGACAGCTGGTAGCCAGCAAAGCCAGATGCCTGAAATGCGAACTGTGGGAACCAAAGAAGACAAGGAGGAAGAAAGATGCTGATCAGAAGCCAGAATAAAGAAGTATTGACAAATCTTAATGCTTCGGCAGGCATTGAGATTGCAGAAGGATCTGTAAAAACAGTTATAACATCATATATCACTGGATGCAGTTATTTACTTGGAGAATACAGTAACAAGCAAAAAGCTGTAAAGGTACTGGATATGCTACAGAAAGCTTATGCAGAATATGAAATGCTTCGGGGCATGTCAACAGGAATGGGAGGAATTATGGTCACATATAACACAAAGATGATTGTTAACGAATTAGAAAAAGAAATTCAGGAGAAAAGCATTTTCCAAATGCCAGAAGACAGCGAGGTGGAAGTGAATGATTAAAGGAAAAGCTAAAATGGAGTTCGGAACAGGCGATATCAGAATGACGGGAGCTCTTAGCAACAACATCGGAGCTTTGTGCTGCATTACACAGCCACCACATGAAATAGGTGAGAAAGTACCGGTAGAGGATGAATGGGATCCAGTTCAGGCAGAAGTAATCCTGACATTCTCCAGAACAGAGAGTATTGATGCTCTTATAGCGGAACTACAGGATATAAAAGCAATGATGAACGGAACCTACCCGTTCGAGAAAGGAAGAATCAGAGAACAGAATTTGGATTTTGATGCATTTATGTACTGATCACTTTGCGGAGGAAGATGAATGAGCAAATGGTATGTAAGTGTCGGAATGAGCTTATCAATCGACTATGACGATATTGAAGCCGATGCAAAGGAAGAAGCCGAAGAAATAGCAAAAACGCGAGCATCAGAAGACATTGACTACAATAACTGTGATTGTGAAGTAGATAATATGACGGTGTGGTCTAGTTTTAAGGAGGACTGAATATGGGATATTGCAAAATCGAATGCCCGGAAGGAAAAGCAGAGTGCTGTATCCACTGTGAGAGACAGGAAGGTTGTGATAACAGATGCGATATGATGGACAGTTATGAATATGTAGAGGAGTGTGAAAATTATGAGACTGAAGGCGGGAATGCTTGCGTTGAAGAGATCACAGGAGGCGAATGATGGTAAAAGGCTATGATATAACACCACAGTTAGTTTTATCAGCATACAATACACAGATCCAATTTTGTAGAAAGCAAAGAGTAAGCGAAGAGGGATGCAACGGATGTATCTTTGACAACAGATGTCCAGGATACAAAGACATGGATCCTGCTGACTGGGAAGAAATCCATTATCCCAGAATGACAAGTAACAACACAATCGAATATCTGAAAGATGGCAAAGTACAGCTGATCACCTACGGCAGAAGCGAAGATGCAGAGAAAGCACTTAAGGAGATGACCACAAAATGATCTTACTGAGAAAGCTATTATACTGGATATTCCAATCCAGAAAGCAACACTGCAGATGCTGTTGCCTGACCTGTCCATATTTTGAAGAATGCAGGGTAGGATTATAAAACGAACCGGCAGCAGGACAAAAGAAATAGAAACAAGGAGGCTGACATCATGGATAAGAGAGTTCTGGAAGAATACATAGATGCATGCGAGGTGATCACAGATGCAGAAGAAGAGATCCGGAAGTTAGAATCGAAAAAGAGAATCGTAGCAAATGAAACGGTATCTGGAAGTAATCCGGAATTTCCTTACAACCCACAGCATTTTAAGGTGCAGGGAACAATATACTCTTATTCCGATGATGTGAGACTTCGGGCAAAGAAAGAAGTTCTGAAACAGAAGAAGGAAAAAGCAGAAGAACTGAAACTGCAGGTGGAAGTGTGGATGATATCAATCCCCTTCCGGATGCAGCGTATCATCAAGTATAAGATATTCGAGGATATGACGTGGCAGCAGGTGGCAGATCGGATGGGAAGACGTGTAACAGCAGAGAGCGTGAAAAAAGAATTTCAGAGATTTTTTGAAAAAAATTAAAGTTTGTCCCAAATGTCCCACATGTCCCGATAAAAGATGCTATAGTATATCCTGAACGAATTGGATACAACCAATGCGTTTCATACGTACTTTCCCATATGAGTACCAATTATCCCTGAGGGAAAAGGTTATTGCTTATCCCGATGGCTGGTGTCCGGTCCGAAAAGCATATTTCAGCCACATATATTTTTATGAAACGTCCTGTAGAAATATGGGGCGTTTTGTATTGTTAAAATAAAGAAAAATATTTTCTGAAAAACGATTGACAAATTAACCCAAATAGGTTAATATAGACTTGCAAGGAGGAACTCCCAGGGAGAGAAAATAGAAAGGATTGGGTGAAACGCTATGATAAACAATTTCGGAAAGTTCTGCCGGAAACTTCGGATAGATAAGGGTGAACTTTTATACGATATGGCAACCAAATTAGAAGTTTCATCTGCTTTTTTATCAAAAGTTGAAAATGGCAAGAAGAAACCACCGAAAGAGTGGAGAGAAATTCTTATCAGAGAATATGAATTAGATTCGGATAAGATAAAAGAATTGGATCAGTGCATGTATGAAGCGCAAAACTACGATAGCATTGATATTAGCAATTGGAATGATAACGATAAAATGATGATGCTTTCCTTTGCGAGAAAATTCAATTCTTTTGACAGAAACAGATTGAAAAAATTTTTGGAAAGCGAGGAGGCGGATGATGAATGAATGTTGCTGCTGAAGCATTATCATCCCAAATTCGAATGATAGTAAAAGAATTTAGAAAAATGGTTGGCTGTGATAAGATTGCATATTTTCCAATTATGCAATTTATAGAATGGATTTTAGCCAATCCCAAGTATGGAATGGGTTTTGAAATTGTGGATCCAGGAGAAATGCAGGATACATATGGGACTACTAATACGGAGAGAAACGTCATGCGTATACGGAGTGATGTGTATGAAGGCGCTGTAAAAGGGAGACCACGTGATAGGTTTACATTATGTCATGAGTTAGGACATTATATTTTACATCAACCACAATTTATGTCTTATGCACGAGGTAATATTCCGAGGTATTGTCAGCCAGAGTGGCAGGCAAATACATTTGCGGGCGAATTAATGGCTCCATATGATATTGTTAAAGATATGAGCATTGAAGAAATTATGGAAAAATGCGGAATGTCAAGACAGGCAGCAACGATTCAATATAATGAATATCATCGATGATGTGTAAACCATAAGGTTTTATACATACAAAAAACCAAGCACCCATTTATATGGAGATGCTTGGCTCTTGTGAAAAAAGTAAGCTCAGTGTTAAACTGGTTACAATTCCTTCTAGACAATTGAATTGTAGCACTGTGCAGAATCTTTTGCAAGAGGTAATTGCGAAAGGAGGGGATATCCATGTGGATTTTTAGAACATGGGTTACCAGAAAAGATGGCACAAAAGATTTTGCCAAGAATCACGGCAAGAAAGCCTTCAGATTCTGGGTGGGTTCTGGACCTGAACCGGACAAAAAGAAAAATCAGTAATTAAATTAATCGAGAAACATATTTAGCCAGTTGGATATGTTTCTACTTTAAAACTTATTAAAAGGAGTAGAAACATTATGGCAAAGACAAAATCAAGTGTTAGAGGAATTCAGAATAAAAAAATTGTGGTTGTAAAACCATATACACGAAGCGATGGTGTAAAAGTCAGAGAACATAGACGGTCAACACCAAATTAAATACCTATACAAACAGAGACATCATACAATGCCTCTGTTTGTACTACTAGTAAATAATAACATTACATATTATACAGGAGACAGGGTTATGGATTTAAAAAAACAGATTTTGAAAGACTTAAGCGAGATGGACGGAAGAGAGGTTAATGATAAATATAATGATATATATGAGCAGTATAAAATTGCGGTAGCTGAATTAAAAAGGGATGGATTTATTGTTGGCGCAACTGTTTTCTACTATGAAAATACGCGGGAGCCACAAATTGTTTCCTTGAAAGCGGCTGAATTGACACAAAAGGGAAAAGAATTATTAGGAATATAAAAATAAAGCATCAATATGGCACCCTTCGGGGTGCTTTTCTAATGCCAATTTTCATACAGCGTGCACAGCACCAGCACATACATACTTTAGGCATGGATTCACTGCATGTAGGTGTTTGTACCTCCTTTCGTCACGGTAGCAATCGGCTGCCGTGTATGGTGCTGGAAGGACTGTATTTTAGTAAATATCAAAAACGAAATGAATGAGAGGTGGTGAGGCTTGGCAAGAGCGAGAGATCCGAACCGAAATAAAGCTTTTGAAATATATAAAAAATATGGCGGAAAGATTGATTTGGTTGAGATTGCAAGTCAACTGAATATTTCGTCTGGAACAATTCGAGGATGGAAATCAAAGGATTCCTGGGATACACAATTGAATGGAACGCTCCGTAAAAATACGGAACGCTCCAAAAGAAGAAAGGGTGGTCAGCTTGGCAACAAAAATGCCAAGGGACATGGCGGCACAGGACCACCAGGAAATAAGAATGCAGTTAAGACAGGAGAGTTTGAGACTCTCTTTTTTGATTGCTTAGAACCAGATGAACAGAAGCTGATCCAGACAGTACAGCCAGATAAAGAGCAGCTGCTTCAGGAGATACAACTTCTGACAGTACGTGAAAGACGGATGTTGAAGCGCGTTGATCAGCTGCGACAGATGGAAGAACAGAAACTTGGAGCTGGTTCTGATGGAGAACATGTTCCTTCGGGAATGTCCGTAACAGAATTTAGTTCCGGTATAGAAAAAGGTAAGCCTACTGAACTGAAGAAGTACGAAGGAATTCTTGGACAGATTCAGTCCATTGAAGATGCGCTGACCAGAGTCCAGGCGAGAAAGCAGAAAGCAATTGAGACACTTCACAAGTTTGGATATGATGATGCGAAACTTGAGCTTGCAACTATGCAGCTTGAATTTGCAATGCTGAAACAGGATAACGTTGAGGAGAATACCACAGATGATGGATTTCTGGATGCAATGAACGCGGCTGCACAAAAGGTTTGGAGTGATGAGAATGTATAGCAAGATCACAGCTCTGAAAGACAAGCTGCAGAAGCTGAAAGAGAATCGTAAGAACCGGCAATCTGATCAGACATTTCATTTTTCTCCGTTTTCCAAAAAGCAGAAGCAGGTTCTAACCTGGTGGTGCAGAGGATCACCAGTACACGATAAGACTGGAATCATAGCTGATGGAGCTATCCGATCAGGAAAGACCATCAGTATGTCACTATCTTTTGTGATGTGGGCTATGAGTTCATTTTCAGGTCAGAATTTTGCTATGTGTGGAAAGACCATTGGTTCTTTCAGGCGAAATGTTCTTTTTTGGCTGAAACTAATGCTTCAGTCCAGAGGATATTCCATCACGGACCATAGAGCGGACAATCTTCTGACTATTCGCAAAGACGGGAGAGAGAATTACTTTTACATTTTTGGTGGCAAGGATGAACGATCACAGGACCTGATTCAGGGTATTACACTGGCAGGTGTGTTCTTCGATGAGGTTGCCCTGATGCCAGAATCTTTTGTCAATCAGGCTACTGGTCGATGCTCTGTGAAAGGCTCCAAGTTCTGGTTTAACTGCAATCCGGACGGACCTTATCACTGGTTCAATGTCAACTGGATTGATAAAGCCGCTGAAAAGAACATTCTGTATCTGCACTTCACAATGAACGATAACCTGTCACTGGATGAAGAAATCAAAGCCAGATACCGAAGCATGTACGTTGGAGTATTCTTTCAGCGCTACATTCTTGGCTTATGGAAGGCGGCAGAAGGTATCATCTATGATATGTTCGATGAGAACAAACATGTTCAGGATATTAAAGATTTCTTCCAGTTACTGGTTAATGGCAACCGTTATGTATCCTGTGACTATGGTACGCAAAATGCAACTGTATTCTTGTTGTGGAACAAAGGCATAAACGGAAAGTGGTACTGTATCAGAGAGTACTACTATTCAGGCAGAGATAAAGGCAAACAAAAGACAGATTCAGAATATGCAGACGACTTGAAAGAGTGGCTTGACGGAACGAAGATCAAAGCAATCATCGTGGATCCATCAGCTGCTTCTTTTATTGCAGAACTCCGGAAGCGAGGATATAAAGTCCTGAAAGCTAACAATGATGTGCTTGACGGAATACGGCTGGTTGGGATGCTGCTGAATCTAGGAATGCTGGTTTTTTCCTCATCATGCGTGGAAACGCTCAAAGAGTTTACCTCTTATATCTGGGATGAGAAAGCCATGGAACGAGGCGAAGATAAGCCAGTTAAACAGCATGATCACAGTATGGACGCTGTGAGATACTTCGTAAGTACGATATTAGGCCATAAGTTGGCAAGAATGAAAGAAGTCAGGGGGTGATTGAGATGTATACATTTACGATTCCAAGAGATGAGTTCGATGAGCTGAAGCCGAATAAGCAGATGCTGAGATCTTTGATTAGTAATCATATCAGCAGAGTGGCACACTTGAAAAGGAATATGGCTTACTATAAGGGAAAACATGATATTCTGGACGATAAGAACCGAGAAAACAGGCTGGTCTGTAACCATGCAAAAGATATCTCTGATACTGCCAGTAGCTACTTTATCGGCAATCCGGTGTCGTACAAATCCGAAAATGATATCACAGATCTGACAGATGCATTTGAGGTTGCCGGAGCTGATGAAGTTGATGGAGATAATGGTCTTGAGCTTTCTATCTATGGGCTTGCTTATGAGTACATCTATACAAAAGAAGGCGAGACATATCTGAACATGAAGAACATCTCCGCAGAGAATACCTTCATGGTCAAAGACGACAGTATTGAGGAAAACGAACTCTTTGCTGTCTATTATTATGTCAAAAAAGATGATGCGAAGGTAAGACCAGAACATTTTATGGCAACAGTAGTGACGCAGAATTATAAGTTTGAATTGGACATCATTAATGATAAAACCATTCGACAGGACACCACAGAAGAGCCGGTGCCTCATTACATGGGCGAGATACCAATCATTGAGTACCTGAACAATAAGCTTGGAATTGGTGACTTTGAGCTGCAGATACCACTGATTGACGCATACAACGCACTGATGAGCGATCGAGTTACCGATAAGGAACAGTTTATTGATGCGATTCTGGCTATATACGGCACGCTGATTGCTGATGATGAAGTGGAAGATGAGAATGGTGAAAAGAAAGATGGTATGGAAGTTGCCATGAGGCAGCTGAAAAAACGCAAAGTCTTGGAAGTGCCAGATGGTGCCAAGGCTGAGTACCTGACAAGGACTTTTGATGAATCCGGTGTGGAGATCCTGAAAAAGGCCATTGAACAGGACATTCACAAGTTTTCTCATATTCCTTGTATGTCAGACGAAGCTTTTGGTGGAAATGTATCTGGCGTGGCTATGGAGTTTAAGTTGCTTGGTATGGAGAATATCACTAAGATCAAGACCAGGTACTATCGAAAAGGACTGAGAAAAAGAATTCGTATATTCTGCAATTTCCTCGCCATGAGAGGCAAACATGTGGATTCTACAGGAATCACCATGACATTCACCAGAGCACTTCCAAAGAATCTTCTGGAGATTTCACAGATGGTATCGAATCTGAAAGGCATCGTCAGCCAGAAGACATTGCTTGCTCAGATTCCATTCGTGGAGAATGTTGATGATGAGCTGGCAGCAGTCAAAAAGGAATCCGAAGAGAATCTGAAACAACAGCAGGAAATGTTTGGGTTACAGAAAAACGATCCTCCGGAAGAAGATAACTCGGACGATTCTCAGCAGAAAGCAGAAGAGGAAAAGATAGATGAGTGATAGCGATTATTGGAGAAAACGATTGGCATGGGACATGTATGAGCAGATGGAGGATGCAGAAGCAACTGCAGATCTGGTTGCAAGAGTATACAGATCAGCATCTTCTCAGATTGTATTTGCCGCACAGGACATATTCGAAAAGTATATGACAAAGCACAAACTGTCCCAGACAGAAGCATGGAATCTGCTGAACCGTATGCAGGATAATGATTCTATTGAGATGCTGCTTCTGGAACTGAAAAATAAGAATTCAGGAGAGAATAAGCAGGAACTGATAAAAGAACTGGAAGCTCCGGCATACAGAGTTCGGATTGAACGCCTTCAGGATCTTCTGCAGCAGGTAGATGCAGTTATGAAAAATGTATATCAGCAGGAACAGCAGTTTGATACAAGTTTTTTTGAACAGCTTGCGGAAAATGCTTATTACAAAACGATATACAATACACAATGCAGAACGGGCTTGGGATTCAGCTTTTCACATGTAGACCAGAAACAGGTTGACCGAGCATTGCGGATGAATTGGTCAGGGAAACATTATTCGAACAGAATCTGGAAGAATACGGATGATCTTGCAAAAACGG
>OLPU01001267.1_pt1 | contig 19341 bp, 15 predicted proteins | sample 1673111 | NCBI WGS metagenome assembly OLPU01 (sample SAMEA3136755, study PRJEB25190) | human gut metagenome | reverse complement strand
CTATAACTACATTACCTTATTATATATCCACTTTATTCAGTAGTCTATAGTAATATGGGTATTTTTCTATAAAAATATATTTATTACAACTTTTTCTTGTAGTATAGTCATTAATTTATTATTCCTTTTAAAAATATTCTGCATAAATCTTAAAATTCCTTCTATACTTGCAGAAAATTCACTTTTTTCTTTACTAATCGTACTTTTTTGAATCTTCCCATAAAGCATTCATTTCGTCTAGTGTAACGCTCTTTAAATCTTTTCCTTGTTTTAATATATTTTCTTCAATAAAGCTAAATCTTTTTATAAACTTTTTAGTAGATTTGTTTAATGCTTCTTCTTCATCTACATTTAACAATCTAGATACATTAACACAAGCAAATAGCAAGTCTCCAACTTCATTTATTATTTTTTCCCTGTTATTGGTTTTATATACATCTAATACTTCATTTATTTCCTCTTCAATCTTTTTAACTGCTTCATTTACACTTTCAAAATCAAAGCCTACTTTAGAAACCTTTTTTTGTACTTTATGAGCTTTTATTAAAGCTGGCAATGTTTTTGCTATACCATTTATTTCTTCAGTAAGAGTTTCATAACTCTTTTCTTTCTTTTTAAGTTCATCCCAGTTATCTAGTACTTCATTTGAAGTATTAGCAGCTGCATCACCAAAAACGTGAGGATGTCTATAAATCATTTTAGAAGTAATTGCTTCTATCACATCTGATATGTTAAAATATCCATCTTCTTTCCCTATAATTGAATGAAATACAACTTGTAGTAGAACATCACCTAGCTCTTCAATTAATCCATCTATATTGTCATCTTCTATTGCTTCAATAACTTCATACGCTTCTTCTAAAAGTGCATTTTTTATACTTTCATGAGTTTGCTCTCTATCCCATGCACATCCATTTTCACTTCTTAAAATTTCTATTGTATCAACTAAATCATAGAAATCTTTTTTGTTTTTTATATCCTTAGGGATGTACACAGAAGTTAAATAATCTATATCCTCCTGCATATCAAGTTCATATATTGGAATTTTTCTTATAGACTCTTCCCCTTCTATTCCCGCTGCTCTAACATAATAAATTTCAGTTTCATCATGATAATACTCTAGTAATTCAAGCTTAACTTCTGATGCTATTAACGGATTATATACTTGCGTTATTATAGTTCCGATTCTTTTATCTAAAATTTGATTGCTAATATCAAATGCATCTATAATTTTTAATCCTTCTATTGGATCTATTTGTAGTCTATCCATCATGGCATCTACAAAACTAACTGCTGGTAATATCTTATACTCAATATTATTTTCTTTACATAGATTAATTAAGTTTAAAACCGATCTTTCTGCAACTAAAGGATGTCCTGGAACTGCATAAACTAACTCTCCAGCTACCTTATATTCTTCTATCATATTTCTAGCAATATTAGAATACACCTCATCAAAACTGCTTCCTTCTTCATAATAATTATCACAAGTTTTAAAAGACTCTAATCTATTCTTTAAATAATCAACTGTAGGATGCTTTTCTGTTCTAAAATATAAATTTTTACTCCCCTGTAAAGCTTCAACAGCTCCTATAGTTAGTGCATCTGGTGAACCTGGTCCTAATCCAACTATTTTTATCATATAGTACTCTCCTTACATCATTTTCTTGCTAATCTATTCTTTATTTCATTAACTTCAAATACTTTAAAGATTAAAATAGCTATCATATATATAATAATACCCATAAATATTGATAATAAGCAAGAAATACTATTACTATCTATCCTTTCCATAATAAAATTATAACTAAATAAAACTACACCTATCATTAAAATTGAAGCATAACCAGGCTTTACAAAAGAATCATATATACTTACTTTACATTTAGTTTTAGTTTTAAGTGCTATAAGATTTAATATAGTAACCACAATATAAGCAGAAACACTTGCTATTACTGCACCAAAAACATTTATACTTGGTATAGGAACTAGTACAGCTGTTAAAACAATTTTTACAACACATCCTATTACTAAATTAATAACTGGTCTTATATAATGATTAGTTGCCTGCAATATAGAAGTAGTTGTTTGAGTTACTATTATAAAAGGAATAGATATTGAAAGATACCTTAATATCTCTATACCCTCATATTTATCAAAAAACACTAATTTCATTATTGGTCCTGCTAAACAGAACATTCCTAAAGTACATGGTAATGCTATTACAGCAGATAATTTCATTGCTATATTTATTTTGCTCTGCATTTCTTCTTTTCTGTTTAGTATATAATGTTCTGAAATTATTGGAATTAATGATGTACATATTGCCATAGATAAAGTTAACGGTATATTTACTAATACAGCTGCTTTACCAGTAAGTTGTCCATATAATGCTGTTGCATTTGCAACTCCTGACTCCATCAACTTTTGTGGAACTAAAATAGAATCTATTAAATTCATTATAGTCCCAACTGTAGCTCCTAAAGAAATAGGAATTGCTATTTTTAATATTTGATTTAATACTTCTGTGTTAGTCTTTACTTTTTTTATTCCCATTTCTCTTCTTATATGTATATATTTAAACCATAAATATATACATGCTATAACTGCACCACCAGCTGCTCCAAATGCTGCACCACCAGCTGAATACTCAATACCCTTTGGTAAAAGTATATAAGCTAGTCCAACTCCAATTATCACCCTACCAATTTGTTCTACTATTTGTGATGTTCCTGATGGAGTCATATTCTGTAACCCTTGAAAGAACCCCCTAAATATACTAACAAATGAAACCATCATGGGTGCAAAAGAGATTCCTATTAATGCATAATATGATTTCATGTCCCATTTCAAAAAATTAACTATTGGCTTTGCAAAAAAGAATAATATTAATGATGTTCCAATTCCTAATGTCATCATTAAATAAGCTGATTCCTTAACAACTTCGTAACTACCTTCAACATCACCCATTGCATTTTTTTCAGAAATCATCTTTGAAACTGCAACAGGTACTCCACTTGCCATTGCTACAAAAAACATATATAAAGGATAGGATAACTGATAATACCCTATTCCTTCATCACCTATTAGCATTATTAATGGCCATCTAAAGAAAAAACCTAATACCTTTGCAACCATTCCTGCTAATCCCAAAACTAAGCTTCCTTTTATAAGAGATTGCTTTTTCATAAAATACCTCCAAACTCAAATTACTGACTAATACTAATTTTTATTTAAAGCTTAGAGGTATTATTACATATATTCTGCATTTATTTAACAAATATTGTAATATGTATTTAATTACTTATTGTTCCATTTGCTTTCCTAAGAAAGATGCTGCAGTTTCTGCTAATTTTAATTCCAAATCACCAAATTTCTCCTCTGAGTCCTTTGAAACTATAAGCACAGCTCCAATGGCGTCTCCTTCTGCTATTATTGGTGCAATTACTTGGCTTGTATATTCTCCTTGATCCTCATCATTATGTAATGGTATTGTTTTACCTTCGTCTGTTATTATAGAAGCTTTTCTTCCATCCATAATTGATTCTAATTCTGAGCTTATCTTTCTTTCAAAATAATCCTTTTTTGTTGCTCCACTTATAGATATAAAAGCATCTTTGTCCGCAATCAAAACAATATGACCAATTGATTGTTGTAAACTTTCAGCATATTCTTTAGAGAAGTCTGTTAGCTCTCCAATAGGAGAATATTTTTTTAATATTACCCCACCTTCTCTATCTGTAAATATTTCTAATGGATCGCCTTCTCTAATTCTTAAAGTTCTTCTTATTTCTTTTGGTATAACTACTCTTCCTAAATCATCGATACGTCTAACTATTCCTGTAGCTTTCATTATTATGAGTTACCTCCTTATTAAGTTTATATAATTAACTGCAGTATTATTATTTGAACTATTAGAAATTTTATACACATATACCCAATATTTATCCTTTCCTATTTATTGAGGAATTCCTTGAAGTCTATGGTAATAAGACAAAAATATTTAAAATAAAAAAAAGTTAAGCAAAATTGCAAATTTTGCTTAACTTTTAATTAATAATTATAATTTATCTTCATATAACTTAACGTTTAATTCTTTTTTCCATTCTTCTAATGTTGAATTATATGTTTCTTTTTGCTTTTCACTTAATAAAGTAGATTTTATAGTATCCTTAACTTCATCAAGTGAAGTTACCTTTTCTTCTGTTTGAAGACCTTCAACTTTAACTATATGGTAACCAAATGAACTTTTAATTGGTGCTGAAATTTCACCTTCTTTTAAAATCTTAAATCCAGCTAAAAAATCTGTATCATAGCCTTCTTCTTCATTTTCAACATATCCTAAATCTTGAGAAACAGGTAGTGTCCCACTTCCATCATTGTTAGCTTCATACTCTGCATATATTTCATCAAATGTAGCTTCTCCTGAATCAATTTTATTCTTAGCAGCTTGTGCTTCTTCTTCAGTTTCAAATAAAACATGCTTAGCATTTGCTCCAGCCTTAGTTGTATATTTATCAATATTATCATTGTAATATTGTTCAACCTCTTCATCAGTTACAGTTACATCTTTTGTCATGGCTTCTTTAACCTTGTCAGTTTTAACCATGTTTTCTAAAAACGAATTGAATTTTTCCTCTGTCATTCCATAATATTCTAAAGCTTCTTTTAATGAATCTTCTCCACCATATGCTTCTACAAAATTAGCTCTTTCCTCTTCTATAGCAGTTGCTAATTCTTCTTCTGATGGTATATATTCAAGTGCTGTACCCTTAGTTATTAATACTTTATCATTAACTAACTGCTCTAACACTTGTGTTCTAGCTGTTTTTAATTGTTCCTTTAAAGTATCATCAATATTATTTTCATAATCTTCACCATATGTCTCTATTAAATAGTCTATATCAGCTTGTAATTCACTGTTTACATCAGCCATAGTAATTTTTTCATCTCCAACCTTTGCTAAAACCGTTTTTTGTATAGCTTCTGGAGTTTTTTCTATCATTTTACATCCTGTTATCGAAAAGGCCATTGTAGTTATGGCTGCAGCCACCACTATATTTTTTATTTTTCTCAATTCATTTCCCTCACTTTACTTAAATAATAATTTGTTGCATACAATTAGTATATCAGCAATATTTCTTTTATTCAAATTTACTGTCTATTTTTTACGTGAATTTTCAATTAATTCTTTAAGAATAGTCTTATAGAAATTCAACATTTCCTCTCTTTTTATAGTATTAATTCTTACAGCAAAAAACGGTGTCTCTCCAAAGTATAAAACCACATTATCCTTATACTTATTTAATAGCACGCTATATATTTCATTAATATTTTTAAAACCTTTTGAGAACTTAAATCTTATCTCCTTTTGATTTTCCTTTATTTCTTCAATTAATAAAACCTTTGCTAAACTCTTAATATAAGCTATATCCATTAAATTATAAACAGCTTCTGGAATAGTCGAGTATCTATCTTCTAATTCTTCCTTTATATCATTATAATCATTTATATTTTCAATTGCTGCTATTTTCTTATAAACTTCTATCTTTTGTATTTCATCTTCAATATATGCTGATGGAATATATGCATCCATTTTAATATCAACAGTAGTTTCAATAGGCTCCTGATCTATTTCACCTTTAATTAACTTAACAGTATCTTCTAACATTCTACAATATAAGTCGTATCCAATAGCTGCCATATGTCCATGTTGAGATGATCCCATCATGTTCCCAGCACCTCTTATTTCTAAGTCCCTCATAGCAATTTTAAAACCAGAACCAAGCTCAGTAAAATCTTTTAAAGCCTTTAATCTCTTTTCAGCAACTTCAGTTAGTACCTTATCTTTAGTATACATAAAATATGCATAGGCTATTTTATTTGAACGCCCTACCCTTCCTCTTAATTGATATAGTTGGGATAATCCCATTTTATCTGAATTATTTACTATCATAGTATTTACATTTGGTATATCAATACCTGTTTCTATAATAGTTGTACATACTAAAACATCATATTCCCTTTGCATAAAATTAATCATTTCAGTCTCAAGCTCTTTTTCTGTCATCTTACCATGAATAATTCCAACTTTACACTCAGGAACTAATTCTCTTATATAATTTGCTGCACTTTGTATACTCTCTACTCTATTATATACAAAATAAACTTGCCCATCTCTTCCAACTTCTCTTAAAATTGCATCCCTAATAAGTTGATCATTTTGTTCTACAACATATGTTTGAATAGGATATCTTTCTTCAGGTGGAGTTTCTATAACTGATATATCTCTAACACCTGTAAGTGACATATGAAGTGTTCTTGGAATTGGTGTAGCACTTAATGTAAGTACATCTACATTTTTCTTTAAAGACTTTATCTTTTCTTTTTGAGCAACTCCAAATCTTTGTTCTTCATCTACTATCAGTAACCCTAAATCCTTAAATGAAATATCCTTTGATACCAATCTATGAGTACCTATTAAAATGTCTACATTTCCTTCTTTTAAAGCCTGTAAAGTAGCCCTTTGTTGCTTTGTAGTTCTAAACCTACTAATCATATCTATCTTAACTGGGAAATCTGAAAATCTCTTTTTTAAATTTTTATAATGCTGTTCAGCTAATATAGTTGTTGGAACAAGGAATGCAACCTGTTTCCCATCCATAACTGCTTTAAAAGCAGCTCTTATGGCTACCTCTGTTTTACCATATCCAACATCTCCACAAAGCAATCTATCCATTGGTTTATCTGATTCCATATCATGCTTTATTTCTTCTAATGATGATAATTGATCAGGAGTTTCTTCATATGGAAATTCATCCTCAAATTGCCTTTGCCATTCTGTATCTTTAGAATATTTATAGCCTTTTAATGCTGCTCTAGCTGCATATAACTTTACTAAATCTTCGGCAATCTCATTAATTGATTTTCTAACCTTAGCCTTAGCTTTTTGCCACTCATTTCCACCCAATTTATTAACTTTAGGTGTCTTTCCTTCACTTCCGATATATTTTTGAACTAAATCTAATTGATCAACAGGAACATAAAGCTTATCCCCTTTATCATATACAATATCTAAATAATCTCTTGTATTGCCTGCTATATCAATTTGTTTAATCCCTTTAAATACACCTATCCCATGATTTGCATGTACTACATAATCCCCTGGCTTTAACTCTGCAAAACTTGTTATCTTTCCTACGCCTTTTTTCTTATTAGTCTTTTTAGCTAATGATTTTTTAGCTTCTCCAAATACTTCTTTATCAGATATTACACATACCTTTAAATCTGGATATTCAAATCCCTTCATTAAATTTCCAAATGTAACTACCGCTTGACCTAATTCAATATTGTCTACTTCATCCTTATAAACACTTTCAACTTCTCTATCTCTAAGTGTCTTTACTAACCTTTCTCCTCTAGTTCTAGTACCTGCTAATATTAAGGTTCTAAATCCATTTGCCTTCCTTAATTTTATATCTTCAATAAGCAAATCTAATTGTCCATTATAATTATTAGATGTAATTTGATTTAACTCTATACTAGTTAATGGAAATAGTATATCTGCTCTTGTATCAAATGTATTTAATGTTATAACATCAGATTTTTCTAACTTAATTAATAATTCTTCTTTATCTATTAATAATTTGTTTTGAGAAGGTAATATATCACCTCTTTGAAGAAAAGCTAAATAATTTTCATTAAATTCATAGTATATACTTTCAATTTTTCCATGACATCTCTTTAAATCATCAATAATAAATGTATATCCTTCTAAATAATCAAAAAATGATTCCATTTCTTTATAAAAGAAAGGTAAGTAGCTATCAACAGTTTCAAATGTTGATGTTTCATTTAACATCTCTAAATTTTTATTAACTATTCCTCTTATCTTATCAACTTGTTCATTGTTTTTCTTATTTGATTTTTCAACTATAGAGTCTAATTCATTAATTATTTTATCATTTGCACTATTTTTTGCTTCTTCATCAACTATTACTTCTTTCGCTGGAAAAATTTCCATAGATTCAACCTTTTCAATACTTCTTTGAGATTCTATATTAAAAGTTCTAATAGAATCTATTTCATCTCCAAAAAGCTCAATTCTATATGGATAAACAGCTATAGGAGGGAAAACGTCTAGTATCCCCCCTCTAAATGAAAACTCTCCTTTACCTTCTACTACCTCAACTCTTTCGTATCCACACTCAATTAATTTTTTTGAAATATCCTTTAAATCTACCTCATCACCATTTTTTATAGTAATACTATAATTAAAATATTTTTTTCTTGGTGTATATAATGCAGTCAATGCATCAACTGATGTAACTATTATTTTTTTATTCTTATTATTAAGTATTTCTTTTATTACCTTTAATCTTGCCCATCTAAGATCTCCTGAAACTGCATCAACATTATAAAATACAACTTCTCTTATAGGTAAAAAGTATACATTAGTTGCATAAAGACTTAAGTCCTCATATAAATTTTTAGCTTCAATTTCATTATGTGTTACTACAACTAAAGAGTTTTCTATTTCATTAAATATTCCATCTATTATATAACTTTTTCCCGAATCCGATAATCCAGATATGTTTATTGGGAACTTTTTATTTTTTATACTATTTATCACTGTAATAAACTTATCATTTTCTTGTAAGGGTTGTAATAGCCCCTGTAACCTCATTTTATCACCTTCCACAATTTCTCTTTAACTTTATTTACATGCATTAAATCCATTTAATTTATTCATCGCTTCTTTAGTATCTGATTTTAATATTATACTTACTGCATCACTTGATGCCTTTATTGTTTCTCTTAAAATTTCAATTTCATCTTCACTAAATTTTCCTAATACATGTGAAACCAAATTACCCTTTGGTGCTCCCACTCCTATTTTAACCCTTGGAAATACATCACTTCCTAAGTTAGCTATGATACTTTTTATTCCATTATGTCCACCATGACTACCTTTTTCTCTTATTCTTAATCGTCCTACTTCCAAGCTAATATCATCATAAATTACAATAACTTCTTCATTTGATATTTTATAAAAGTTAATTACTTCTCTAATACTTTCCCCACTTAAGTTCATATAGGTAGTTGGCTTTAATAAAATTACTTTTTTTCCATTTATAAATCCTTCGCCAAACACACCTTTAAATTTTATCCTATTTAATTCTATATTATACTTATCAGCAATATAGTCTATAGCTGCAAATCCTATATTATGTCTTGTTCCATCATATTCTTTCCCCGGATTTCCTAATCCAACTATTAAAAACATCCTTTATTCCTCCGTTACTTTTAAAGTGACTATTTTATATTATACCATTTTTAAATAATAAAAGTTTTATATTATTATATCAAATTGAATTTTAAAAACAAAAATTTAGACCAATTCTTAATTAGAATTAGTCTAAACTCATTTATATCTAGTATATTTTAATATCTACACTCTTCATTTCACCTTCACTTAAAACTTTACAATGTAGTATATCATCTTTTTTCTTGTTTTGTAATAATTGTATTAAATCATCAGCATTTTCAACTTTATATCCATCTACTTCTATAATAATATCTGTAGGTTTAATACCGGCTAAATATGCACTTCCCTCTTTGTCTAATTCTTGTATATATAGCCCACTAAACCCTTTTACTTCATCAACAACTATTCCACCATCAATTATTCCTAATAGTCTTTTAAATGCATTTGTTGAATTTATAATATCTTTAAATTCTTCCATTTGTAACCCGTAATAAAGTCCCTCTTCATTTCGTTCATTAGTAATAGATAAATCAGCAATTCCAACTAATTCCCCTTTAGAGTTGCAAATTGCACCACCTGTATTTTTTTCATTTATAGGCGCATTTATTTGTAAAAGTGATTGTTCTCTCTCATCTTCTATAGTTATCTTTTCATTTTTTGAAGTAATTACACCTGGAATCGAACTGCCTATATAGTCATCACCTATAGCATTTCCTAATACAACTATTCCTTGCCCCTCTTTTATACTATCTGAGTCTGCTATTTTTATAGGTTGTAATTCTCCATCAAATTCTATTTTTATTATCGCTAAATTTCTATCTTCATTTTCAACTAATATTTGTGCTTTTATCGGTGTTGCCGCCACTGATGATAGCTTTACATATATATTACTTTTTCCTCTGATTCCAGAATAGTTTGTTAATATTATTCCACTTGAATCTATTATAACTCCAGTTATATTTCCTTCAAAATATTCATCTTCAGTAAGTTTCTCTGCTGAATCACTAATGCTAACTAATGACGGTGATACGTCTTTTATAATTTTTGTATAGTCTAATATAACCATATCTGTACTTTCTTTAATTTCTTCAATCTGTTGTATAGCTCCGCCATACTTACTTTTAATATTTATATTAGATATAATTGCACCTAAGGCTCCTGCTATTGCTACATATAAAATTATTTTAGCACCAAATTTTACTCTTGTTCGAGTAGTATTCTTCTTTTCAAAAATTATATTAGATATCCTATCTTGTGGATTGTTCGATATTTTTCTTTTTCCGTCTTCTTTATTACTCATATCTACCTCCAACTATTGAAATATTGCATATAAAAAAGTAATTTCAATATTTCTAATCATATATCAAAATCTAATTTTTGATATTATCTTACCGTTTATTTTTAGCTGTTCCTTTGTAATGTAAATATAAATCTTACACCTTTATCTTCTACATTCTCTACCCATATATCTTGATTGTGTTGTGATAATATTAATCTTACTATAGGCAACCCAAGTCCCGTACTAATTTTATTAGTTCTTGACTTGTCACTCTTATAAAATCTATCCCAAATATGATTTAAATCATTTTCCGAAAGAATATCGCAAGAGTTAAATATACTTACAAATATTTTTTCACCCTTTGTTGATATATTAACTTCTATTTGACCATTGTCATCACTATATTTAATAGCATTTTCAAGTAAATTAGTGATAACTTGAAGTATTCTATCCCTATCACCTATTGCAAAACATCTTTTTTCATGAAATGTTGCTTTAACACTTAGTGCCTTTGTCTGTATCTTATTTTCTAAATTTAATATACACAAACTTACTGTTTGATTAATATCAAATTCAGAAATATTTAAGTTAAATTTTCCTGATTCCATAGCTGAAATATCTAATAAATCATTAACAAGCCTAGCTAATCTATCAATTTCATCATAAACTATTTTTAAATAATAGTTCTCCTTATCCCTTGGAATAACTCCATCTAATATTCCTCCAATAAATCCTTTTATTGAAGTTATAGGTGAGCGTAATTCATGAGAAACATTTGAAATAAACTCTTTTCTAATATTGTCAGACTGTTCTATAGACTGTGCCATTCTATTAAATGATTCAGCTAATTCTCCTATCTCATTTTTTCCAATAACTTTCACTCTTTCTTGTACATCACCTTTAGCTAACCTTTTTGCAGCATTATTAATTTCCTCTATTGGTTCTACTACTAATAATTGTGCAAAATATTTTACAATTGCTCCTGCAATTATCACTGCTAATATAATAGATATCCATATTATAAGTATTGTATGCTTTTCATTTACTGGTTCATTATCAACCATTATTATATAACCATCTAATTGTTTATTAGAATAAATAGGCTTAATAAACGCACCAACTCTTGAGTCATTATCACCCTTTATTGAAATTTTTTTATAAACTATATTTTCATTAGCACGCATATTAAAGTTAGTTATATCTATATTTGTATACTTAAGACTACTGTATTCATTACTAGATACCATATAGACATATCCTAATCTATCTACTATAATTCCGTTCATATCATTTGTTAAACTTGCTATATTTAATAATCGATTAACCTCATCGTAAGTACCATCTTGATAATTTAAATAACTACCTACTGATTCTGAAACAACATCTAATTGTTTGTTTAGTGTATCTACAAGTTTATCATTACTAAGTCTGTAAAAACCTACACTTAACACTAGTCCAACAAGGATTAATACGCCCCCTGTTATTGAAGAAAAAGTAATTATTAGCTTTCGTACTATACTATTTTTCTTCACTTATCTCACCTCAAACTTATAACCAACACCCCATACTGTTTGAAGTTCCCAATTTTCTCCGCCTTTAACCTTTTCTCTTAATCTTTTTATATGAACATCAACAGTTCTTGAATCTCCAGGATAATCATATCCCCAAACTTCATACATAAGTTGTTCTCTAGTGAAAACTTTATTAGGATTGCTTGCCATAAAATGAAGTAGCTCTAATTCCTTAGGTGCTAATTTCACAGTGCTTCCTTTGTATGTTACCTCGTATCCTCCAATATCAATTGTTAAGTCTGAATATTTGATTAAATCTTTTGATTGATTATCAACTGTATATCTTCTTGTTACAGCTTTAACTCTTGCTAGTAATTCTTTAGGATCAAATGGTTTTACCATATAATCATCAGCTCCTAGTTCTAATGCAAGTACTTTATCAAATACTTCACCCTTTGCCGTTAACATTATTACTGGAACATCACTATTTTTTCTTATATATTTAAGAACCTCTATTCCATCTCTTCCTGGCAACATTACATCCAATATTACTAATCCTATATCTTCTGATTCTACTATGTTACAAGCATCATTTCCATTGAAACATTTTTTAGTGCTATATCCCCCACTTTTTAAGTACATATCTATAAGTTCATTAATATGAATATCATCATCTACTATTAAAACTTTTTCTAATTTATCTTTCATTGTTCTTCCACCTTCCTTATTTATTATTTTATACTATATTTAAAAAAACAATAATAGAGTTTTTATAAAATTTACATTTGTAACACAATATTCAAAAAACAAAAATAGACTGCTACATTTGTAGCAGTCACAAGTTATTAATTTTCAAATAATTTACTTATTGGTTCATCATCATATATTCTTTTAATTGCTTCTGCAAATAACGGTGCAACAGAAATAGATTTAAACTTATCTAATCCTTCTTTTTCTGGAAGCGGAATAGTATTTAACATTACTAACTCTTCAATTGCAGAGTTATTTATTCTTTCAAATGCTGGTCCTGATAATACTCCATGAGTACAGCAAGCATAAACATTCTTTGCGCCTAACTCTTTTAATGCATTTGCAGCATTTGCTATTGTTCCAGCAGTATCAATCATATCATCAATTAATATACATCTTTTCCCATCAATATCTCCGATAATATTCATTATCTCAGACACATTTGCCTTTGGTCTTCTCTTATCAATAATTGCAATTGGTGCATTTAATTTATCAGCAAATTTTCTTGCTCTAGTAACACTACCTAAATCTGGTGATACAACAACTACATCATCTTGATCACTAAATCCTTTATCAACAAAGCTCTTAGCTAATATTGGTGAACCTAATAGATGATCCACTGGTATGTTAAAGTATCCTTGAATTTGAGAAGCATGTAAATCCATTGTTAATACTCTATCAGCTCCTGCTGCTGTTAATATGTCTGCAACTAATTTTGCAGTAATTGGATCTCTTGATTTTGCCTTTCTATCTTGTCTAGCATATCCATAATACGGAATAACCGCTGTTATTCTACCAGCTGATGCTCTCTTAAAGGCATCTATCATTATTAATAATTCCATTAAATTATTATTAACTGGTGAACTAGTTGATTGTACTATAAATACATCTACCCCTCTTACTGTTTCATTAATATCTACTGATATTTCACCATCACTAAAAGTTGAAACTTTTGCACTTCCTAGTGGTATTCCAAGTAAATCAGCAATTTCTTTTGCTAGTTCAGGGTGTGAATTTCCTGTAAATATTTTTATTTTTCTCCCATGAGATATCATAATTATGAGACCCTCCTTAATTTGCGATGACCTTTGCCATATTTATCTTATAGTTTAATATATATTATTTTTTATTAATAAGACCTTTTTTATCTACCCAACCTTCAATATTCCTTTGCTTAGCTCTAGCAACTGCTAACTCTCCACTCTTTACATTATTAGTAATAGTTGAACCAGCTGCAATATAAGTATTATCTTCTACTGTAACAGGTGAAATTAAGTTTGTATTACATCCAATAAAACTATTATTTCCTATAATAGTTTTATTCTTATTTTTACCATCATAGTTAACAGTAACAGTTCCACAACCAAAATTACATCCTTCTCCTACTTCAGCATCTCCTACATACGTTAAGTGAGATACTTTAGTATTATTACCTATTGTAGATTTTTTTATTTCCACAAAATCACCAATTCTCACGTTTTTTCCAATTATAGATTGTGGACGAATATAAGCAAAAGGACCAACCGTAGTATTATTTCCAACTTCACTTTCTAATATCACAGATGATTGTATTTCTACATCTTCACCAATAATACTATTATTAATTCTTGAATTTGGATATAACATGCAGTTCTTACCTATTACTGTATTTCCTTCAATAACATTACCTGGATATATTATAGTATCTTGCCCTATCTCTACATCAATTCCTATATATGTCGTATTAGGGTCAATTATAGTTACGCCATTTTCTAAATGTTTATTATTTATTCTTTTTCTTAAAATAGCTTCAACTTCTGCAAGCTGAACTCTTGAGTTTACGCCTAATGTTTCTTCGTAATTTATTACAAGTGCTCCAACCTTTTCATTCTTTTCTTTCATCATTCCAATTACATCAGTTAAATAATATTCTCCTTGAGAATTATGATTAGAAAGGTTGTCTAAGCATTCAACTAAGCTTTCGATTTCAAAGCAGTACATTCCAGAATTTATTTCTCTAACTTTTATCTCTTCTTCATTACAATCTTTATGCTCAACTATCTTTAATACTTCATTTTCATTTCTTATAATTCTTCCATAACCTGAAGCATCATCTAAAATAGAAGTAAGTATAGTTGCACTATTTCCACTTTCTTTATGCACTTTAAATAGTTCTTCTATAGTTTCTTCTTTTATTAAAGGAGCATCTCCATTAAAAATTGCAACTGTTCCTTTTTTGTTTTTCAAGAAATCTCTAGCACACTTAACTGCATGACCTGTACCTAATTGTTCTTCTTGTAATGAATAACTAACATTTCTTGCTTTAGTGTTTTCTTTAACTAATTCTGCACCTTTTCCTACGATAACATTTATATCTTCTACGTTCCCTTTTCTTAATGTGTCAATTAAATGATTAACCATTTCTTTACCACAAACCTTATGTAAGACTTTAGGTAAATCTGATTTAATTCTCTTTCCTTGACCTGCTGCTAATATTAGAGCGCATTTGTACATAAACTCACCTCTCTATAAAATTTAAGTATAAAACTCAATTTTTTCTCTAAAATGTTCGTGTAATTTCTTATATATTATATTTCATTAACTAAAGTATTTCAACTCCTCAATAAAATTATAAAATAAGAGGAATATATACATGTATATATTCCTCTTATTTAAAACTATTATTCAGCTATAACAACGTTTTCTTCCTCTTCTACTGCATCTTGATAAGCCTTTAATATAGATGATTGAATTTTCTCCCTAGTATCTGTATTTATTGGATGGGCAATATCTTTAAATTCTCCATCTGGTGTTTTTCTACTTGGCATTGCAATAAATAAACCATTTTGTCCTTCGATAACCTTAATATCATGAACAACGAATTCATTATCAAATGTTATAGAAACTACAGCTTTCATTTTTCCTTCTGATGCTATTTTTCTGATTCTAACGTCTGTGATTGTCATTTCACTACACCTCCAGTTGCTTTATAATAATACTATTTCTATAAAAAGTTTTAAAATCCTTTTTTTTACTTAGATTTTTTTAATTTTTTCCATAATTTATTTTATTTGTTTTTAAAGCAACCGGATTATCTATTATTTTATAAAAGCGGATGGTCTAACATTAAGTTTTTCCTCTTCTTTATCGTATTCTAAATCAATAATTGAAACATAATCAGATGTTCTCTTATTTTCTATTCCAACGTTATCAACAAGTACTCCTGTTCCAACTAATTCACTATCAAATTCTTTTAAGAGATCTTTAATTCCTTCAGCTGTTCCACCACCTCTTAAGAAATCGTCTATAAATACACACTTACTTGATGGCTTCATGCACTTTTTAGCTAATGCCATTTGCTGAATTCTTCCACTTGTACCAGATACATAATTAATTGTAACTGTTGGTCCTTCTGTAATCTTGTTATCTTTTCTTATTATTACTAGTTCTATGCCAAGACTTTTAGCAACTTCATATGCTAAAGGAATACCCTTTGTTTCAACAGTAACTATATAATCTATATTCATATTTTGGAAATGAGAAGCTAAAATAACCCCAGCTTTACTTACTATTTGTGGATTATACATTATATCTGTCAAATAAACAAAGTTTCCTGGTACAATTCTACCATCTTCTATTAATGCTTTACATAATTCATTTGCAAACTCTTCTTTAGCCTGTTTTCCCATTGAAGGAATGAACTTAATTCCTCCTGCAGCTCCTGAAATAGTCTCTATAGATCCCATCTCTAATTTTTCCAATACTTCTCTAACTATTACTATATCCTCACTAATAGTTGATTTAGCTGCATTTAAAAGTTCCGAAAATCTATTTAATCCTATAACCTTATTAGGAGTTTCTATTAATATCTTTGTAATGGCTACAACTCTATTATTTCTACTTAATTTTTCCACTTTACTCACCTTCCTTATTTTCTCAAAAACACGAATTTTTTCAATTTATCTCACCCGAATATTCATATTTTATTCTATATTCATTACATTATCAATACTTTTTTAAGTTATTTATAAGTAATTCTTTATATAAGTTATTTTCTTTGTTCAATTATAAATCTTCCATATTATAAACATTTTATAAATACTTTTCTTCTTATATATAATTTAGCTCTTTTTTTGTAAAATATTTTATATATTTTTTATTTTTTGTGTTCAACCTAGCAAATTTGTATATAATTATAAATATACATTTATTAATAGAATTAAAGGAGTTGATATCTTGTCTTTTGATTTAAATACAGATAAAAATAAAAAAGTGCATTTCATAGGAATTGGCGGAGTTAGTATGAGTGGACTTGCTGCTGTCCTATTAACAAAAGGATATAAAGTATCTGGTTCTGATGCTAAAGAATCAGAAGTTTTAAATAAATTAAGAAAATCTGGCGCCGAAATTTACATAGGTCATAGAAGTGAAAACTTAAAAAATGTTGATTTAGTAGTATATACGGCTGCAATTCCTTCTACTAACCCTGAGTTAATAGAAGCTAAAAATCAAAATATAGAACTTATGGATAGAGCAGAATTCTTAGGTTATATAATGAAAGGCCATAAATATAATGTTGCAGTTGCAGGAACTCATGGTAAAACAACAACAACTTCTATGCTTTCACATATAACTTTAAGTGCAGATTTAGATCCTACAATATTAGTAGGTGGAGACGTTGATGCTATTCACGGTAACTTTAAAATTGGAGAAAGTGAATACTTTGTTACAGAAGCATGTGAATATAAAGCATCATTTTTAAAATTCTTCCCATATATAGGAATTATATTAAATATAGATGCTGATCATTTAGATTATTACAGAGATATAAATCATATAGAAGATACATTTAAAAAATTCTCTGACTTAATTCCATCTGATGGTTATCTAGTTGGATGTGCTGAAGATTCTAGAGTTGAAGAAGTATTAAAATATGCAAAATGTAATACTATAAGCTATGGTTTTACTAAAGGTGACGTAACAGCTACTAATATTTCATTTAATAATAAGGGATGTGCTTCATTTACAGTATGCAAGAATGGAAAATCATTATTTGATGTTACTTTAAATACAACTGGTAAGCATAATATATTAAATGCCCTTTCTGCAATTTGTACATCTTTAATTTTAAATATCCCAACAGAAGCTATTATTGAAGGTTTAGCTAACTGTAAGGGTGCTCATAAGAGATTTGAATTTAAAGGTGAATTTAAAGGAGCTACTATAATAGATGATTATGCTCATCATCCAGTTGAAATAAAAGCAACATTAGCTACTGCAAAGTTAATTAAGCATAACAAAACTTATTGTGTGTTCCAACCACATACTTATACTAGAACTAAAACTCTTTTTGATGAGTTTACAACTTGTTTTGCTTCTGCAGATGAATTAATTTTAATGGATATTTATGCTGCACGTGAAAAAGACACTGGATTAGTATCTTCTGAGGAACTTGGAAATGCTATAAGAAAGACAGGATTAAATTGCATTAATGTTCATAGCCATGAAGAAGCAGCTAACTACTTAGCATCTAAAGTAGAATCTGGAGATTTAGTTCTTACAGTTGGTGCCGGAGATGTTGTTAAAGTAGGAGAAATGCTTTTAAATAAATAAACTAAAAGATAAAAACGAGGTGATTTTAATGGATTTATTAACACAAATTAAAGCTTCTGCTGATTTTATTTTAAAACAAAGTAAGTATAAACCTGAAATCGGATTAATACTTGGCTCTGGATTAGGTTCATTAGCTGATGCTATAGAAGATGCTGAATATTATAACTATGCTGATATTCCAAACTTTCCAACTTCAACAGTAGAAGGTCATGCTGGACGTTTAGTTATAGGTAAGCTTGGTAATAAACAAGTTGTTGCTATGCAAGGAAGATTCCACTATTATGAAGGTTATTCATTAGATAAAGTTACTTTTCCTGTAAGAGTAATGAAATTATTAGGGGTTTCAAAGCTTATTGTAACTAATGCTGCTGGAGCAGTTAATGAGAGCTTTAATGCAGGAGACTTAATGCTTATTACTGACCATATTAATTTCTCTGGTTCAAACCCATTATTTGGACATAATATTGGTGAATTTGGACCTAGATTCCCAGATATGTCTGAAGCATATAATTTAGAACTTAGAAATAAAGTTTTAGAAGCAGCTAAAGAATTAGAAATTAAATTACAACAAGGTGTATATGTAATGTTCTCTGGACCTACATATGAAACTCCTGCTGAAGTAAGATTTGCTAGAATTATGGGTGGAGATGCTGTAGGTATGTCTACTGTTCCAGAAGTAATTGTTGCAAACCACAGTGGAATTAAAACAGTTGGTATTTCTTGCTTAACAAATATGGCTGCTGGTATTTTAGATCAACCATTAAACCATGAAGAAGTTATTGAAACTTCTGCTAAAGTTAAAAATGATTTTATAAAATTAATGAATAAAGTAATTGAAATAATATAATAACAAAGCTACACACAAATTAGTGTGTAGCTTTGTTATTTATATAACCTTACTTTCTTTCAGCAACTCAGTTAATTATTTTAACATTTATTCT
>OLPU01001263.1_pt1 | contig 19371 bp, 22 predicted proteins | sample 1673111 | NCBI WGS metagenome assembly OLPU01 (sample SAMEA3136755, study PRJEB25190) | human gut metagenome | reverse complement strand
TGAAAATACAACAAATAAAAATACAAGTAGTAGTAAATCTTCAAGCTCTAAAACTTCATATACAGTAAAGCCAAGAGAGAAAAAAAGCAATTATAATTATAATCCAAATTATTATACTAAGTTTAAATCAAATAAATATTATTCTAGAGATTTAAGTTTTTTTAAATATTATATGATTGCAAGTTTACTAACTAATAATAACAAAGATAAAATAAGTGAGAGAGATATTGTTTATGCCTTAGAAGAAAATGGATATACTGATAGTGAGATAGGCAGTATTATGATGGATTTAGAAAATGAGCAAATAAATTATGAGCATCAAGTAAATAAAGAAGAAGTTAGTAAACAAGAAATAAATAATGAAACAAACGAAAATGTAGACCCAGTTGAGGATGTTGTATCAACAGGATTAGGACTGGCTACAACAGGGCTGATAGGTTTAGGATTATTTAAAATGATAAGAAAGAGAAGATAAGTTAATATTAAATATTTTACTAAATTGAAAAATAGACAGGTCAAATATACCTGTCTATTTTATATTTAGGCTTTGTTAGATAATTGTGTGATAGATTTAAGAATTAAATTTTAAGTAAGTATTTTTTATCTATAAATAGTATATTGTTTTATTTAAGTAGAGTCTAGCTTTGTATAGACTCTATTTTTATTATATGTATATAGGTAAAGAGGAATTTATAATGTATGGTAGAATACTTAAAATTATAATTTTAAAATATTTATGAATTTATGTAGATATTAGAGCAAAGGAGAAATTGTATGGAATTACAAGAAATAAAAGAAAGAATGTATAGTAAAAAACTTTACTATTGTAATGATGAAATATTACTTCAACAACAACAGGAATTTTTAGAACTGTTATATGATTTTAATGCAACGCGTCCATCACAACAAGATAAAAGAAAAGAACTACTAAAGAATATGTTTGCAGAAATAGGAGAAGATTGCTATATAGAACCACCACTTCATGCAAATTGGGGTGGTAAAAATGTACATTTTGGTAATTCAGTTTATGCAAATTTTAATCTTACACTAGTTGATGATTGTGACATATTTGTTGGGAATAACGTTATGTTTGCTCCAAATGTTACTGTTATAACTGGGACACCCCCAATACATCCAATATTAAGAAGTAAACAAGCCCAGTATAATCTTCCAGTTCATATAGGGAATAATGTATGGATTGGTGCAGGTGCTATTATCCTTCCAGGAGTTAGTATTGGAGATAATACAGTAATTGGTGCTGGAAGCATTGTTATTAAGGACATCCCAGCTAATGTTGTAGCTGTAGGAAGCCCATGTAAAGTTTTAAGAGAAATCAATGAAAATGATATTAAATATTATTACAAAAATATGGAAATTGATATTGAATAATAATTATTTCATACCAATTATGTTTTTAGATAATTCATTAATACTATCAGATAAAGTCTGAAGTTTTCCTTCAATCCTTACAAGTAGATACATACTAAGGGCTATAGGAAATCCTACAGAAGCTATAAGAGTTTGTAATTCAGAATTCATAAATACACATCCTTTCAATAAAGTAAAAGCTATGCAAAGGTGGGGGGACCTTGGCATAGCTTTTTAAATGTAAATTTTATAACTCTAAGTCATAGGCTGTAGTGTCTGTAACAACAACCTTAGCCTCAACAGCAGACACTATATCAGCACCATTTGGAGCAAATATATTTTTAGATACTACTAAATCCATAGCATCTTTTATTTCAGATTCTGTAATATCTTCCCTTGGGTTATCTACTGATAAAGATACCTTTTTATCATCAGCAGTTTTAAAAGTCATTAAAAGTCTTTTAGTTTGTTCCATATTTATACCTCCTTAAATTTAATATTAAGCTAAAGTAGTGTTATCTATCTTAGCTATTTCAATCACTTCATATTCTTGAAGAGCCATTAAAGCCTCTCCAACGTCATATACGTTTTGTGCTAAAGCATTATGTTTTAATGATGAGAATGTTTTGCTTTTTACTTTTGTTTTTCCATCTACCATACCTAAATCAAGTTTTATTCTTAGGCTTGATGGATTTTTCATTTCATTAACCATATAGCCACCTCCGTTTATTTATTAGAAGATTTGTTCTTCTTGATATTAATTATAGGAAAATAAGGGTTTGTGATAAATTAAAGTATTTGAAGAAAATATTTTACAAAAATTCACTTTGCTTGAGCGACGTGTCGGCGAAAAACTTTAAGCCACGTGTGGGCGCTAATTTTTATTTCGCCAAAGATATATCCTCGCTCCCGCTTTGAGCAACGTGTTGGCGAAGTATTTCGGATACATCCGTTGCTCAAAAGTATTATTTTTTAGTAAAGGGCAGTATCCTTATCTTTAAATTTACCTATACAAACGCAATATGAAAAATTATCATCAACTATAGGTTTATTAACAAATGCTAGTAATGAATTTGATATACTGTTTGCTATAGTTTTTATGTAGGTGTCATCTTTTAAAGAATTTTCTACTGTAGAATTTGAGATAAAATCTATTTCTATTAAAATTGATGGCATTTTAGTTTTTCTAAGAACTGAAAAGTTTTTTGAGATTTTAACACCACGATTAGGTGTATTTATATCTTTTGATAAATTAGTACAGATATTTTTTGCCAAGTTATATACCTTGCTTTTTTCATCGTATACCCACACTTCAACTCCTTTGGCAGATTTATTAGTTGATGAGTTCATATGTAGGCTTATAAAGTAGTCGCAGTTTTCTTTATTTGCTTTAGATGCTCTGTAATCTAGCGAATAGTATAGGTCTTTTTCACGTGTAGTTATTACTTTTTCATTATTTTTTTCTAGGTTATTTTTTATTAACATTCCTATTTTTAAGACTGTATCGCTTTCTTTTGTTTTATTATAAGAAACTGCACCAGAGTCTTTTCCTCCATGCCCAAAGTCTAGATACCATTTCATTTTGTTTACCTCCTAATATAGTTTTATCAATAGTTTAAGGCATTTTATTTTTAGTTAAATATTAAAAAATTTAAAGAATTTAGTAGGATGTGGATATATGTTTATCGAATATATATTGTAGGATTATAAGGTATGGAGGTGTTTTATGTTAGATTATTTAACTAAGGATGATTTGCCTGAGGGAGTTATTGATGTTGTTGATGTTATAGGTATGGATGCTTTTAAGAGTTTGGTTAAGTTTGCTGGTGGGAGCAATTTGTATATTCCTAATGAGGCAAGTCTTGTTAAGGGTGTTAGAAATAGAATGATTAGAGATAGCTTTGATGGGGATTATAGAAAGGTTTCTAGGAGGTTTGGGATTAGTACTGCTCAAGTTAGAAATATTGTTAATTATAAGTGATAAATACCCTGTCAAAAATACCGACGGGGTTTTGTTGTTTATCTATTACTTATAACCCTTATTAAAAATGGGAAAAAATATTATATATTTAAATGATAATAAGGAGTTGTAAAAATTGGACAATATATGTCAACTATGTGATAGAAAAGTAGATAAACTAACAAAACATCATTTACTACCTAGAGAAGAAGGTGGAAATGAAGAACATATATCTTATATATGTTCAGATTGCCATAGACAAATACATGCTTTATATACTAATAAAGAACTTGCTATAAGGTTAGATAGTATAGATAAATTAAAGAATGATGAAAAAATACATAAATACTTAAAGTTTATAAAAAAGCAACCTGCTAGTAAAATAGCTACAATAAAAAAATCTAGGAATGTAAGAAGATCATAGATAGGTATTGTGAAATTTTACATAATTACTGAACTACGATGAAACCATAAATGATGAAGAGTTTTCATTTGATAACGAAGGTAGTGGAGATATATCTAAAAAACTTAGATATGTAAGGCTTGTACCTGTTAAAAAATATTTAAATAAAATAGATAAAGTAAATAGTAATAAATTAAAAGAGCATGGAGTAAAAGGATTTGCATTCCAAATTGAATTATCTCAGGAGACTATTGATTATTTAAATAATATATAAAAACTAAAAATATGTTTACAAAATATTATAAAATGCATATAATAATATTAACAGTACTCACGACGCCTATCTCAAGTTTACTTGATGAAGCGAACCTTGGTGAGTCTTTTTTTTATAAAATATCGGAGATGACAGAATGAATGATTCCCTTATAATTGGAAAAAACAGTTATTAGGAGAAAGTATTACAAAGTATATCATTTGAATCAGCATCTACTTTTGATTTAGATGTGGATATAAAAATAAGTGTTGATGGAAATTCAGCTATAAATCAAAATGGTATACCTTACAATGCACCTATATCATTTAAGGTTCCTAAAAAACAAGCACAAGAGGCTAGAGAGATTATAAAATTAGTAAAGAAGCATTATCTATGTAGATAATTAATATAGTTTAATTAAATGTAGTAAAGCTATTCTTTTTAGAGATTATAATATACCCCGTCGTAAATACCGACGGGGTAGTATTTTTTATATACTTAACTTTATATTTCAAATTAATTTTTACTATATCATTTACTAGAGTATGAAAATAGGTTATTTATACCAAATTTATCTAAATATTTTGTAAAAACTTTCCGTATAAGCTAAATATACTTATATATTTATGTATTAGTAAAAAAATGTTAAAATAGAATTAGAAGAAACATAGAAATGGGGGAAGAAAATGTCCTATCAAAGTGAAGCTCAATTAGAGGATAACTTAATTAAACAACTTGTAAACCAAGGATTTAATAAAGTTAAAATATCAAACGAAGACGAACTTAAAAATAACTTTAGAAATGAGTTATTTGAACATAATAAATCAAAACTAAATAATAAACCTTTCACAGATAAAGAATTTGAAAGAATACTTAGACACGTAGAAGGAAAATCAGTTTTTCAAAGTGCAATGATTTTAAGAGATAAATTCATACTAGAAAGAGAAGATGGTAGCGAAGTTTATATAGAATTCTTTGACAGTAAAAACTGGTGCAAAAATAGATTCCAAGTAACTAACCAAACAACAGTAGTAGGAAAGTATACAAACCGCTATGATGTAACAATACTTATAAACGGACTACCACTTGTTCAAATAGAATTAAAACGTAGAGGACTTGACTTAAAAGAAGCCTTTAATCAAATAAATAGATATAAAAAACATTCTTACCAAGGACTATATAGATACCTTCAAATATTTGTAGTAAGTAATGGAGTAGATACTAAATACTTTGCAAATAGTGATAAAGAAATACTATTTAGTCAAACATTCTTCTGGAGTGATGAAGAAAATAAAAGAATTAGCAATCTAAGAGATTTTACTCAAACATTCTTAGATAAATCTTTTGTATCAAAGGTTATAGCAAGATATATGATAACTAATGAAACTGATAAACTATTAATGGTTATGAGACCATATCAAATTTATGCAGTTGAAGCACTTGTTACTCGTGCTTTTGAAACTAATAACAATGGATTTATATGGCATACAACAGGTAGTGGAAAGACTTTAACATCTTTTAAAGCTAGTCAAATACTAGCAAAAGAGCCTAACATTAAAAAAGTATTTTTCTTAGTAGATAGAAAAGACTTAGACTCTCAAACACTAGCAGAATTTAATAAATTTGAGCCAGATAGTGTGGATACAACTGATAAAACAGATACATTAGTTAAACAAATAAAAGATATAAATAAGCCTTTAATAGTTACAACTATACAAAAGATGGCTAATGCTATAAAAAATGATAAATACTCTAACATAATGAATGAGTACAAAGAAGAAAAAGTTATATTTATAATAGATGAGTGCCACAGATCTCAATTTGGACAAATGCACAAAGCTATAAACAAACACTTTAAAAATGCACAATACTTTGGATTTACAGGTACACCAAGATTCTTTGAAAATAGAAGTCAAGAAGGAAGAGTTACAGCAGACCTTTTTGAAAAATGCTTACACACTTACTTAATAAAAGATGCAATAAAAGATGGAAATGTACTTGGATTTTCAGTTGAATATATAAAAACCTTTGACGGTGGTTTTGACGAAAATGATGATGAAAAAGTAAAAGCAATAGACAAAGAAGAAGTATTTATGTGTGATGAAAGAATAGACTTAGTTGCTAATCACATCATAAATATTCATAATGCTAAAACTAAAAACAAGCAATATACAGCTATATTTACAGTTCAAAGTATACCAATGCTTGTAAAATATTACGATAAATTTAAAGAAATAAACCACGACTTAAAAATAGCAGGTATATTTAGTTTTGGAGCTAATGAAGAAAGTGAAGGAAAAGATGAACACTCAAGAGATAGCTTAGAAAGAATGATTACAGATTATAATAAAATGTTTGATACTAACTACTCAACAGACACCTTCTCAAGCTATTTCTCAGATGTATCTAAAAAGGTAAAAACTGCAAAAATAGATATACTTATAGTTGTAAATATGTTCTTAACTGGATTTGACAGTAAAACATTAAACACACTATACGTTGATAAAAACTTAAAATACCATGACTTAGTTCAAGCATACTCAAGAACTAACAGAGTTGAAAAATCTACTAAACCTTATGGAAATGTAGTTTGTTATAGAAATTTAAAGAAAAACACAGATGATGCACTATGTTTATTCTCACAAACTGATAACACAGATATAGTATTAATGGAAAGTTATGAGTATTACTTGAGTTTATGGCATACACACTTAAAAAAACTATATGCTTTAACAGAAAATCCAGAAGATGTAGATAGTCTTGAAAGTGAAGAAGATAAAAAGAAATTTATACTAGCTTTTAGAGATTTAGCAAAGGTATTAACAAAGCTAAATACCTTCACAGAATTTGAATTTAATAAAGATACACTTGGAATGAGTGAACAAAGTTATCAAGACTTTAAAAGTAAATATCTTTTAATATATGATACTGTAAAACGTAAAGACGATGAAAAAACTTCAATACTAGCAGATATAGACTTTGGAATAGAGCTTATGCACACTGATAAAATCAACGTAGGATATATAATGAATTTAATTAGAGATATAGATTTATCAGACAAAGAAAAACAAGCAAGAGATATTAAAAATGTAATAACTGAACTTGATAGAGCTGATAATGAAGATTTAAGACTTAAAGTTGACTTATTAAAAGAGTTTTTAAATAAAGTAGTTCCTAAACTTGACTCTAATGATGATATAGATGTAGCCTATGAACAATTTGAAGAAGTAAAAAGAGAAGAAGATGTAGAAGAATTCTCAAAAGAAATCGGTCTTAATAGATATAAAATAAAAGACTATATTTCAGAATATGAATACTCTGGAATAATAAATAGACAAGAAATAAGTGAAGAAATAAAAGTAGAGTTAAAACCAAAGTTTACACTTAGAAGAAAATTAGTAGACCAAGTTAAAAACTTTATATATGACCATGTTAGAAAATATGCATAGGTTTATATAATAGAAGAAAGACCCTCAATATATGAGGGTTTTTATGATATAATCAACGTATAATATTTATATAAAGGATGTGTAAATTATTGAAAATAAAGAATATTAAATTCAACAAACATAAAATTTTAGGAAACTTAGAAGTTGATTTTTTAGATAGAAATAAAGAAATACTAGATACAGTAGTTATAATTGGAGAAAATGGATCAGGAAAAACAACTTTATTAAAAAGTATATATAATCAAATGAATTGGAATACAAAAGTATATGAGGAAATAGATGCAAAAGTAGAGATAGATGCAACTAAAGATGAAATAAAGCTCATAGCTAACACACAAGATGGTAGTGATATAGCAATGTGGAATGGAGTAAAATCTAAGCTATACATAAATAAGTTTATAGATGAAGTAAAATTTGGTAATGAATATGATTTTAAATGTGAAATTAAATCAAAAATAATTTATATGCCGACTGAAATAAATTTTAATGAACTAAATAAAGTAGACAGAACTTTTAAATATGAATACGAATTTTTAAATGAAGTAAACCAAAATATAGCTAAAGATTTACCATCAGCTATTGTTAATGCAATAAATACGGAAGTGTTCAAAAATGAAGACTTACCACCCAAAAAAAGTATAGAAAAGATATGTAATGATATAAATTCAATATTTGATTGTATGGATTTAAGTGTAAAATTTATCGGACTATCAAAAGATGAAGAAACAAGACCTATATTTAAAGATTCTACAGGTAATGAATTTGATATAAATGGATTATCATCGGGAGAAAAACAGTTATTTATAAGAGCATTATCTCTTAAATTCTTAAATGCTAATAATTCAATAATACTTATAGATGAGCCAGAAATATCTCTACACCCTGAGTGGCAAAGAAAGATAATTAAGGTATATGAAAATATAGGTAAAAATAATCAGCTTATAATAGCTACACACTCACCTCATATAGTTGCAGATATAAAAGCAGAACAATTAAGAGTGATAAAAAGAGATGAAGATGGAGTAAGTATCACTCCTATAGATAATCTTGAAGAAACCTATCTTCAGACTTATGAGTCAATACTTAAGCACACTATGGGTATTAAAAGTAATCGAAGTGATACAGGAGAATTATACTTTAAAATTCTAAGAAATGAACTAGATGCTAATACTTATGAATCAGACGCGTTCAAAGAGGCATATAGGTATCTAAAAACTTATTTAGGAGAATATGATAAAGATTTAATTAGTATAGATATGGAAATAGCTAGAAGAAATAGAAAGAAGGCGAGAGAAGATGATAAAAGTAGATAAGCAAGATGAACCATCTTTTCTTACCGACTTTAAAAAAAGGAAAAAACCTAAATCATGGACAGATTATAATGATGGTGATATAAAGTCTAAATTAAAGGATTTTATGTTAGATAATGAACAAGATGGATATTGTCCATATTGTGAAATATATATAAAAGAAATTAGTAGCCATATAGAACATATAAAACCTAAGGATATTTATCCAAATGAATTTGATACACATGATAATTTAATAGCATGTTGTATGAATAAAAACACTTGTGGATCTATTAAAGGAAATAGATATGATGAAAAATTTATAAATCCTGTTATAGAAAATCCAATGGAATATCTTGAATATGATTTGTCTAGTGGAAATATAGTCCCTATTTATAGTAGTGGAGAAAAATATGAAAAAGCTAGATATACTATAGATTTATTGAATCTTAATTATAGTAAATTAAGTGAGGCTAGAAAATCATTTGCAATAGAACTTAACAATCTTTTTGAAGAGAGTGATTTTGATTATTATAAAGAAGCTACAAAAAGATTTCCAACATTAATAGATTTTATAAAAGAAGATATATTTGGATAAAGAATTTTGATTTAGTAAAAAAAGATGGATAGATATTTAAGGAGAGAACTATGCAAACAAGTGAAAAACAACAAGAACAACAAAGAGAGCTTCACACAAAGTTATGGGCAATAGCAAATGACTTAAGAGGAAATATGGAAGCCAATGAATTTAAAAACTACATTCTAGGATTAATATTCTATAGATACCTTAGTGAAAAAGTAGAAAACAGAGCAAATGACTTATTAAGTGAAGACGAAATAAGCTACAATGAAGCTTATGAAGATGAAGAATATAGAGAAGGATTACAAGAAGAGTTAATAGAACAATTAGGATACTTTATAGAGCCTAAATATTTATTCTCTTCATTACTTAAAGCAATAGAAGATGGAAACTTTGATATAGAAATGCTTCAAGGAGCAATAAATGCTATAACAGAATCTACAATAGGAAACGATAGCCAAGAAGACTTTGACCACTTATTTGATGATATGGACTTAAAATCAACAAAGCTAGGAAAAGACGTAAAAAGCCGTTCAAGTCTTATAGCTAAAGTAATGGGGAACATTTCTGAAATAGACTTTTCACATGAAGACAGTGAAATAGATGTACTTGGAGATGCTTATGAATATTTAATATCTCAATTTGCTGCAAATGCAGGTAAAAAAGCAGGTGAGTTCTATACTCCACAACAAGTAAGTAAAATACTTGCAAAAATAGTAACAGTAGGAAAAGAAAGATTAAGAAATGTATATGACCCAACATGTGGTTCAGGTTCGCTACTTCTTCGTGTTGCAAAAGAAGCTAAGGTTAGTAAGTTCTACGGACAAGAGCTTACATCAACAACTTACAACTTAGCTCGTATGAATATGTTACTTCATGATGTAGACTATACAAACTTTGATATAAAAAATGACGATACATTAGAACACCCACAACATATGGGAATGAAATTTGAGGCAATAGTAGCAAACCCTCCATACTCTGCAAACTGGAGTGCAGATAATAAGTTTTTAGATGATGAAAGATTTAGTGCCTATGGAAAACTTGCACCAAAGAGTAAAGCAGACTTTGCATTTATACAACATATGATACATCAATTAGATGACAATGGAACAATGGCAGTTGTACTTCCTCACGGTGTATTATTTAGAGGTGCAGCAGAGGGAGTTATAAGAAAGTATTTAATAGAAGAAAGAAATGTATTAGATGCTGTTATAGGACTTCCAGCAAATATATTCTTTGGAACAAGTATACCAACAGTTATATTAGTGTTTAAGAAGAACAGAGAAAACAATGATATACTATTTATAGATGCATCTAATGAGTTTGAAAAAGGTAAAAATCAAAATAACTTAACTGATGAAAATGTTGAAAAGATAGTAAATACTTATGTTAATAGAGAAGTTATTGAAAAGTACAGTTATGTTGCTAGTATGGAAGAGATTAAGGAAAATGATTATAACTTAAATATACCAAGATATGTTGATACTTTTGAGGAAGAAGAGCCGATAGATTTAGTAGCTGTTAGTGAGAAAATAGCTAGTATTGATAAAGAGATAGCTAAGATAGATGATGAGTTAGCAGTTTATTTAAGAGAGCTTGGATTATAAGGGGAGGTGAGATGTATGAATAAGGCACCGAAGCTTAGATTTAAGGAGTTTAGTGGAGATTGGGAGTGTAAATGTTTAGAAGACTTATTCTCATTTAAAAATGGATTAAATAAAGAAAAAGAATTTTTTGGGAAAGGAACTCCAATCGTCAATTTTACAGATGTTTATAAAAATAGAGGTTTAAGGTCAGAAGATATAAAGGGACTTGTAGAAGTAAATGAAAAGGAACTATTAAATTATAATGTAACTAAAGGTGATGTATTTTTTACAAGAACATCAGAAACTATAGATGATATAGGTATGAGTTCAGTTATTTTAGATGAAGTTGAAAATACTGTATTTAGTGGATTTGTATTGAGAGCAAGACCTAAAAATGATATTTTAAGTGATGGTTTTAAAAAGTATTGTTTTTCAACATTTAATGCTAGAAAAGAAATTGTTACAAAAAGTTCATTTACAACGAGAGCATTGACGAGTGGAACGTTATTGAATGGAGTAGAAATAAATTATCCTTCAAAAGAAGAACAAGAAAAGATAGCATCTTTATTTTCTTTAATTGATGATAAGATTTCTCTTCAAGGACAAAAGGTTGAGTATCTTAAGGATTACAAGCGTGGTATGATGCAAAAGATTTTTGGCAGGGAGTTAAGGTTTAAGGATGATGAGGGTAGAGATTATCCTGAGTGGGAAGAGAAGAAATTTAAAGACTTTACTAAAATAAATCAAGGATTACAGATACCTATATCAGAAAGATATACTACAGAAGGTGATAATAGATATTTTTATATTACAAATGAGTTTTTGAAATCAGATTCAGAAACTAAGTATTATATTGAAAATCCATCTGAAAGTGTAATATGTTATGAAGATGATATTCTTATGACTAGAACAGGTAATACGGGAAAAGTTGTTACAGGAGTTAAAGGTGCATTTCACAATAATTTCTTTAAGATAGCATATGATAAAGAAAAGTACGATAGGATGTTTTTATATTATATTTTAACATCTCATAAAATGCAAAAGAATATAATTAGGCTAGCTGGTAGTTCAACTATTCCAGACTTAAATCATAGCGATTTTTATAATATAAAGGTAAAGTTACCTATAATAGAAGAACAAAAAAAGATAGCTGATTTATTAATAAGGTTGGATAGTAAGATTAGTAAAGAACAAGAAAAATTAGATTCCTTAAATGAATATAAAAAAGGATTATTACAGCAGATGTTTGTATAATTAATACTAATTTGGAGGGGGATTGGAATAGATACGTTTTTATGCAAAGATGAATATATACATATTCAATCAATGGTTTATGATTTAATAAATTCTAATATAAGAGATAATAAAGTATCAGGTTTAAATTATAAAGTTAAAGAAAAAGGTATATTTTATAGAGCCGATAAAAATATTTTAAATAAGCGAAAATATACAGTTAATATAAATGCTTGGATTGAAGAAATAATATATGCACAAAATATTATTGTTGAAGAATTATTATATCTACTTGCATATCAAGAAATATATAAGTCTGATAAAACAATATCTAAATATGTATTTACAGAAAAAGAGAGATATTTAAAGTTAGTTGTGTATGATTTATTTTCGATAAGAGAAAAATTAGCATATTTAATATATGAATTATTTGATAGAAAAATTGACTTACGGAATAGATATAAAGGCAATTTACAAATAAGTTTTAATAATATATATAATAAAATAGATACTATATGTATTGAAAAAGTTAATTGGATAAATAATGATGAGTTTAAATTATTAAAAAATGTATTAACTGATAATTTTAATTATGAAAAATATAGGTATATTTTTAAGGATATTAGGCATCCATTTACTCATAGAAGTAATCCAGGTATTGGATGCTTACCACTTTACAGTGTTGATTATCAATATGTAGATGATAATACTCAAAAGATGATTGAAGAATTTGATAAAAAATTAGGTTTAAATTCTGAAGGAAAAAGATATAGAATAGTATCTCCAAAACCTAAAGAAAAACAGTTTGATAATGATAAGGTTATAGAAGATATATTAAATATGTGGAGTTTATTTGTTGAAGGATTTGAAAGTTTATTTAATAATATACTTCTATTAAAAGAAGAAATAATTGAATTTAAAGATAAATAAAGATAAATAAAGGTAGATAAATGTATTAAATAAATAATCAAAGGAGTAAATGAATTAAAATATTCATAACCTATATTAAAAATACACTGTCGAGAAAATGGATAGTGTATTTTTAATATACTAATGATATAATAATATATTTGAAAGTAATATCAACTACTTTTATACTTTATTTTTTTTATTAAATAGACTATCATAGATAATAAGTTATAGATAAAATATGAAAGGAAAATACACTATATAAATTAAGTATGGATGAAAAAGAAAGAGAACTATATTTCCTTAGAGAAAAGTCTATCAAAGATGAAATAAGTGCACTTGCAAATGCAGAAGAAAAAGGAATTCAAATTGGAATAGAACAAGGAATAAAGCAAGGTATACAACGTGAAAAAATAGAAACTGTATTAAGACTAAAATCACTAGGTTTAAATATAGAACAAATTGCAAAAGGAACTTGTATTACAGAAACTGAAGTTGAAAAGATAATAAAAGAGAATATTAATTAGTATATACGGGGGTCGTGTTTTACGACCCCGTATAAATATATCAAAAATTATAGATTTCAAATTATAAAAGAAGGGCCTCAAAATGGTTTATACAATCCTAAATCAGCCTATGAAGAAGTAGTAATCTTAATTATTTTTATAAATATTATATACTATAAAAATAAGTATAAGGAGATAAATAAATGAGTTCAAAAAAATTAATCCTATCTGGAATCATTCCTATATTCATACTTGGATCAATAACTCACTTTGCATATGACTGGTGTAGCATAACACTATTAGGACTTGTAGCTCCAATTAACTCAAGCATATGGGAACATATGAAAATGGGAGTACTACCTACAATAATATGGTGGGGCTTAACCTACTTATTATTTAAAGACAAACTAAAACTAGACTTTAAAAGATACTTTGTAGCATTTACAGTTTCACTTTTAGTTAGCACCTTTTTAATGCCATTTTTATACTATACTTATAGATACGGACTTGGAATACATTTACTTATAGTCGATATACTAAACCTATTATGTACTGTAACTATGGGACAGTTATTAGCACTTCATATTTATAATCATTATAGTTGGAAGAAAATATATTTTAACTTATGTGTAATAGTTTTAATACTTGTAGTTTTATCATTTGTTATATTTACTTTTAACCCACCTCATATTCCTATATTCAAGGATTATGATACTGGTACTTATGGAATATATCATAGACGATAAAGGTAACAATTTAAAATTTGTAATAAATAAAAAAATACACTGTCAAAAAACTCGACAGTGTATTTTTAATATACTTCCTTAGAGAAAAGTCCATTAAAGATGAAATAAGTGCACTTTAAAATGCATAAGAAAAAGGAATACAAGAAGGCATACAACGTGAAAAAATAGAAACAGCATTAAGACTAAAATCACTAGACCTAAATACAGAACAAATTGCAAAAGGAACTTGCATAACAGAAAGTAAAGTTGAAAAGATAATAAATTATACATAAAATAAAAATTGATAAAAATATATAATAATATATACCTCAATGGATAAAATATAGTGTAATAAATACAAATAATAAAAGAGGTATAATTATGAAATCTACAATAATACTTGCTAGTAACAATGAAAAATCTTTTTCAAAAGAAATAGTAAATAAATTAATAGATATACTTACTCAAAATAAAGTACAATATGAAGTAATTGACCTATACAAAGACAATTTCAATCCAGTAATGACAGCAAAACAAGAACAACTTTATAGTAAAGGCGAAACAGATGATGAACTAGTAAAAAAATACCAAAAACACTTAAAAGAAAGTGATGAAATAATATTAGTATTCCCACTATGGTTTAACAATGTACCAGCAATACTTAAAGGTTTCTTTGATAAAGTATTTTTAAAAGAGTTTGCTTTTACAGAAGAAAACAATAAACCTAAAGGTCTTTTAAACAATATTAAGTCAGGATTAGTTATTAGTACATCAGAATCTAATAGCGAATACTTAATAGAAGGATTAAATAACCCTATAGAAACTGTTGTAGTGAAAGGTACATTAGGAATTTGTGGTATTGAAAATGTAGAATATATAAATATGAACGTAGAAAATAAAGATAAATATGATCTTATTGAAAAATATTTTGGAGAGTAAAAGTAGATAAAAGACGGGGTCGGATTTCACGACCCCGTCTTTTATAATAAATATCATTTTTTATAGCATACACAAAACTATCTACACACTCTTTAAATAATTACAAATATTATATAAAAGCTCCCTATTTTCAACACTACAAAACCTAAGCTTGTCATACAAAATCCCAAAAGAAACATCCAACATCTCTATAAGTTCATCTTCACTTGTACACTTTTTAACACAATCAAAAAGCTCCTCATCACTAATTAAATAATTACAAGCCCATCTGGCAGCCTTTTGTTCTTCTTTACTAAGCCTAACTCTATCACTGTAGTGAAGTAATCTATTAGCATAATTTCCGTTAGTTGTAAAATGGTGACCAACCTCTTCAGCTAAAATTTCCATAGTTTTTAACCGATCATTAAAAATACTTTTGTTTAAAGCAATAGTAGGAGGGATATCCTTATCATTAATATATAACCCTAATATACAAGGATTGAAATTTACCCATTCAATTTGAATATTTTCATCCTCACACAATTTATATAATTTGTCTAACTTATTCATAATGTCCCCTAAATATAAATTTTTTACTTGTTTTTGTATTTAAACTTTAAATAATTAACAAATTCATCTAATTCCTTTTGAGCTTCCTCTGATAAGTTTTCATCATACATAGTTCTATGAGTTGCTATTGTTAAATCTCTAGATTCTTTATTATCTTGTCCGATTAAATAATCACAAGTAACATTAAAGTAATCTGCTAATAATCTTAATTTATCAAAATCAGGATGTTTTCCCTTTGTTTCATATCCTGCTATTGATGTTCTGTTTACGCCCAAATAATCAGCAAGTTGTTGTTGAGTAACATTGTGTTTCAATCTAAGTTGTTTTAATCTATCACCGAATATCATAATTTACCTCCTAATTTATTTAACAATTATATAGTAGCACTAAATGTGACAAATAGTCTACAAAATAGATAAATTTTGGAAAAAAATTAAAAAATATGTTGCTAATAATAACAACAGTTATTATAATTAAAATATAAAAGTTACTAAAAGTAACTGAAAAAGTAAATAAAAGTCACATAAAAAGGGGGTTAGATATGAGGGGTAAACTTAAAAGTTTAAGAAAAGAACAAAATCTTACTCAAGAAAGTCTATCAAATATGGTAAACATACATAGAACCTATTATTCAATGATAGAAAATGGAAGAAGGAACCCATCACTAAAAGTAGCTGTAAGCATAAAAAAGGCTTTAAACTACCAATATGATGATATATTTGAAAAACAATAAAATCTAAGGGGGAAAAAGAATGAAACTTAACACTAAAGTAGTAACGGGGAGCGTAAAATTAAACTATGTAAATATAAAAGAGGCAAGAAGTAACGCATTATCTTCAGAGCCTAAATACAGCATAACAATTATAATACCTAAAGAAAGTAATACTATGGATAAAATCTATGAAGGAATATACAATGCTACTAAAAATGGACTTGGTATATGGGGTGGGAAAGTTCCAGATAATTTAATAACTTGCTTAAAAGATGGGGACGCAACAGGTAGAAAAGAATATGAAGATAGCTTTTATATAAATGCAACTTCAAAATATAGACCACAAATAGTTGATAAAGATTTAAAAATACTAAGTCCAGATGAATTATACAATGGTTGTTTAGCAAGAGTTAGTATAAACTTTTATCCATACAATCACAAAGAAAGTGGTAACTGTGGTATATCTTGTGAATTATTAAATCTTCAAAAGCTAAAAGACGGTGAGAAAATTGTAAATAGAGCAAGTGCAGTAGATGACTTTAGTGTAGTAGATGATGGGATATTAGTATAATGAAAACTTTATCTATTGATATAGAAACTTATTCAAGTATAGACCTTACAAAAAGTGGGGTCTATAAATATACCCAAAATGATTTTGAAATACTGCTTATTGCCTATGCTTATGATGATGAAGAAATAAAAATTATAGATTTAAAAAACAATGAAAAAATACCAGAAAATCTAAAAAAAGATATACTAGATGAAAACATAATAAAAACAGCATTTAACGCTAATTTTGAAAGAGTATGCTTATCAAAATACTTTAATACCTACTTAAGTCCAAAGATGTTTAGATGCACACAAGTTCACGCACTATACTTAGGGTTACCACATGGACTTGATAATGTGGCTAAAAGTTTAAGGTTAAAAGAGCAAAAACTTGAGGAAGGTAAAAGTTTAATAAGGTTTTTTATGAAAAAGGAAAACCTTGATTTATTAACATCAAATAGTGAAAGTATTAAAAAAGATGAAGCAATTAAAAAATACGAAGAGTTTAAAAAGTATTGTATAAATGATGTAAGGGTTGAGCGAAGTATAAGAAAGGTTTTAGAAAAAGTTAAGTTACCAGAAAGTGAGCAAAAGCTATGGGAACTAGATCAAGAAATAAATGATAGAGGTGTTTTGATAGATAGTACAATGCTAAAAAATGCTATTTATTATGATAATATTTTTAAAAGTAATTTAATAGAAAAACTTAAAACTATAACTAATATAAATAATCCTAAAAGTAACAACCAAATGAAAGACTATTTAAAATCCTTAGGAGTAGAGGTAAACTCACTTAGTAAAGAAAGTGTAGTTGACTTATTAAATAGTTGTGAAGTTAGAAAAAATCCTCATTATGAAAAAATAAAAGAAGTACTAGACCTTAGAGCAATGTTAAACAAAACTTCAACTAAAAAGTATGAAGCTATGAAAAGGTGTATGTGCGATGATGAAAGAATAAGAGGGTTATTTCAGTTTTATGGAGCAAATAGAACTGGTAGATGGGCAGGTAGACTTGTTCAAGTTCAAAACCTTCCACAAAATAAAATGAGTAATTTAGAAGAAGTTAGAGAAAAAATAAGGAATGAAATTAATACAAATTTTCCTAGTAGGAAAAAGAATTTTGATTATGATTTCAATATAAATTCATACTTATACAACCAAGAAAACTTATCGGATATATTATCACAGTTAATAAGAACAACTTTTATACCAAAGAAAAATCATAGATTTATAATAGCTGACTTTAGTGCAATAGAAGCAAGAATTATAGCTTACTTATCAGATGAAAAATGGAGAATAGATGTATTTAATACTCATGGGAAAATTTATGAAGCTAGTGCATCTAAAATGTTTAAAGTAGATATCGATGAAATAACTAAAGAAAGTGAGTTAAGGCAAAAAGGAAAGATTGCAGAATTAGCACTAGGTTATCAAGGAGGGGTTAAAGCTTTAGTTAGTATGGGTGCTTATAATATGAATTTATGTGAAAGTGAGCTTATAGAAATTGTAAGGGCTTTTAGAAGCTCTAATACAAATATTGTTAAGCTATGGAACACTGTTGAAAAAGCCTTTATAGAAGCTGTTAATAATAAAAGTATTGTCCATATAGATAAAAATATTAGTTTTATATATGAAGGAAATATACTATTTATTAAACTACCATCTGGGAGAAGACTTTCATATATAAGACCAAGAATAGATTATAACAATGCTTTTAACAAAAGTATTATAACCTATGAAGGAGTAGACTCTACAACTAAAAAGAATACTAGACTTACTACATATGGTGGAAAACTAGTAGAAAATATTGTCCAGGCAATAGCTCGTGATGTATTAGGTGAGGCTATGATGAATCTAAGAAACAAGGGATTTAACATTGTAATGCATGTACATGATGAAATTGTTTTAGAAGTAGAAAATGGAGTATCAAGCGTTGAAGAAGTATGTGAAATAATGTGTGAGGAAAACAGATATTTAAAGGGATTAAAATTAAGAGCTGATGGCTTTGAAAGCAATTATTATAAAAAGTAGGTTATAAATGGGGGATATTATGAAATACGACAAAATTATAAATGTAGCTATAGGAAAAAGTAGAAAAGAATTAAATTATGTAAACTTAAAGTTGCCTTATTCAGAGTTTATAGATAAATATATTAAAAACACAAAATATACAAATGAAACCTTTGATGAGTATATAAACTTTCCTAAAGATATACAAGACAATATAAAAGATGTTGGTGGATTTGTAGGTGGAATTTTAAAAGATGGAAAAAGAAGAAAAGATACTATAATAAATAGAAGTTTAATAAGTTTAGATGTAGACTTTGGATATGAGGGTATGATTGAAGCCCTTGAGAA
>OLPU01001249.1_pt1 | contig 19499 bp, 16 predicted proteins | sample 1673111 | NCBI WGS metagenome assembly OLPU01 (sample SAMEA3136755, study PRJEB25190) | human gut metagenome | reverse complement strand
TCATGTAATGATTGTTTATTGATTCAAACCAGCCTTCATGTGCAAGTGACGAGTTAAAAATAAACTTTTAATTTTCGAAGCATATTATTGATTGCCCAAGAAATATTGCTCAATTTCTTTAAAATCACGAACGATTGGAATATTCAATTCAGAAATTGGTCTTCTTTCATGACAATACCATACAGGCTGCATTCCAATTCGCATCGCACCAGACAAATCTGTAAAGAATGTATCTCCAACCATTGCTGTCTCATTTGGTGATAACTTTAACTTATCACAAGCAATCTGGAAAATTCTAGTATCAGGTTTTTGAATCTCATAATCTCCAGAAACAACAACTTCATCGAAATACGATTCTAAATGGAGTGATGAAATTTTTTTATGTTGAGAATGTGAAAAACCATTCGACAAAATAGCTAATTTATAATGCGTATGCAATTTGTTCAACACATCAAAAGCATCATCAGATACGATTTGAAATTCGTCAAAACGATCATACCAATATGCTCTCCAGTAAGAAACATCTAGCTCTTTAAACCAGTGCTCTTTCATTTTTTCTAGTACATAAGCTTTATCACTATGACCAAATTCATCCCAGATCATGCATCTTTGAACCATTTCTTCAACATCCAGATCAGTTTTGTCTTTATTCGCAAGCGCACAAATCATCCACTGATACATATGATATGCAGAAGCATATCTCTTTGTTAATACACCATCGTAATCAAATATAATTCCTTTAATCATGTATTTATATTACTACAGACGCAAAAAAAGAGATACCCAAATTGGATATCCCTCACGTAACAATAAGAATTTAATTAAGCTTCGATTTCTGTAATAGAACCGGAACCTACTGTTCTACCACCTTCACGGATAGAGAACTTTGTACCGTTTTCGATAGCGATAGGAGCAAGAAGTTCAACTTCCATAACTACGTTATCACCAGGCATGCAGAGTTCTGTTCCTTCTGGAAGAGTGATTACACCAGTAACGTCTGTTGTTCTGAAGTAGAACTGTGGACGGTAGTTAGAAACGAATGGTGTATGACGTCCGCCTTCTTCCTTAGTTAATACGTAAACCTGAGCCTTGAACTTTGTATGAGGTGTAACGGATCCTGGCTTAGCAAGAACCTGTCCACGTTCGATCTGATCACGGTTAACACCACGGAGCAATGCACCAATGTTGTCACCAGCCTGAGCATAGTCAAGAGTCTTACGGAACATTTCGATACCTGTTACAACAGTCTTAGATGTATCCTTGATACCAATGATTTCAACTTCATCGTTTAAGTGTAATTCACCACGTTCTACACGTCCTGTAGCAACAGTACCACGACCTGTGATTGTGAATACGTCTTCAACTGCCATTAAGAATGGTTTGTCGTTGTCATGTGTTGGTGTTGGAATGTATGAATCTACAGCATCAAGCAATTCCTTGATAGCTGGTGTCCACTTTGGATCTCCCTGAAGAGCCTGGAAAGCAGAACCACGGATTACAGGAGCGTTGTCTCCATCAAATCCATACTCAGAAAGAAGTTCACGAACTTCCATTTCAACAAGGTCGATCAATTCATCATCGTCAACCATGTCGCACTTGTTTAAGAATACAACGATAGCTGGAACACCTACCTGACGAGCAAGTAAGATGTGTTCACGTGTCTGAGGCATTGGTCCATCAGTAGCAGCAACTACGAGGATAGCACCATCCATCTGAGCAGCACCAGTGATCATGTTCTTAACATAGTCAGCGTGGCCTGGGCAGTCTACGTGTGCATAGTGTCTCTTTAATGTCTGGTATTCAACGTGAGCTGTGTTGATAGTAATACCACGTTCTTTTTCTTCTGGTGCACCATCGATCTGGTCATAAGCTTCGAAAGAAGCCTTACCATCTTCTGGGTGATCAGCAAGATACTTTGTGATTGCAGCTGTAAGAGTTGTTTTACCGTGGTCAACGTGTCCGATAGTACCAACGTTAACATGCTCTAAGCTACGGTCGAATTTTTCCTTTGCCATATTGGTTTTTTTCCTCCAGTTTTTTACTTTTTTAACTTATTCAGTCTGCCATCATTTTATATGATGGCAAACTAAATTACAACATTTTTTATTCCAAACAGAATATTACTTAGAAGCGTGTGCTTCAATAATTTCCTTAGCGATATTCTTAGGAACTTCTTCATAGTGGTCCATCTGCATTGAGAAGATACCACGACCCTGTGTAAATCCACGAAGGTCTGTAACGTAACCAAACATTTCAGCTAATGGTACGAATGCCTTAACCTTGATTGCATTACCTGTTTCTTCCTGTTCACGGATCTGACCACGTCTCTTAGTAACGTCACCCATAACTGCACCTAAGTATTCAGATGGAGCAGTAATATCTACAGCCATGATAGGTTCTAGAATTGTTGGGTTACATTTCTTAGCAGCTTCCTTAAGAGCTAAGGATGCAGCAATCTTATATGCCTGTTCAGAGGAGTCGACATCATGGTAAGAACCATCAAATAGTTCAGCACGAATATCAACAACTGGGAATCCAGCAACAAGACCATTTGGAAGAGCTTCTTCAAGACCTGCCTGTGTAGGCTTGATGAATTCCTTAGGAATTGATCCACCAACAGTCTGATCTTCGAATTCGAATCCCTTACCTGGGTTTGGCTTAAATCTAATCCAAACATCACCATACTGACCGTGACCACCGGACTGTCTTACAAACTTACCTTGTACTTCAGCTTCGGACTTGATTGTTTCACGGTAAGCTACCTGAGGAGCACCTGCAGTTGCTTCAACCTTGAATTCTCTTCTCATACGGTCAAGAATGATATCTAATTGAAGTTCACCGACACCGGCAATGATTGTCTGGCCTGTTTCTTCATCAGTATAAGCTTTGAAAGTTGGATCTTCTTCTGCTAACTTCTGTAAAGCAGAATCCATCTTCTGAGAGTCAGCCTTTGTCTTTGGTTCAACAGACATCTGGATAACTGGTTCTGGGAATACCATCTGCATCAACTCGATTGGTGCATTTTCAGCACAGAGTGTATCGGATGTTGTTGTGAACTTAAGACCAACAGCACCAGCGATATCACCAGTATAAACTTCATCGATATCAGCACGGTGGTTAGCGTGCATTCTTACAAGACGTCCAAGTCTTTCTCTCTTGCCCTTTGTAGCATTTAATACATAAGAGCCTGCGGAAGCATGTCCAGAGTAAACTCTGAAGTATGTTAATCTTCCTACGAATGGGTCAGTTGCAATCTTGAATGCAAGAGCTGAGAATGGTTCATCATCACTTGGTTTACGAACTGCTTCTTCACCATCAAGTAAATGACCCTGAATAGCTTCAATATCAGTTGGAGCTGGCAAGTAATCTACAACAGCGTCTAATAACATCTGAACACCCTTGTTCTTATATGCAGATCCACAAAGAACTGGGAAGAATTCAGAAGTCATAACACCCTTACGGATAGCAGCCTTGATTTCTTCAACTGTTGGTTCTTCACCTTCAAGAACCTTCATCATGAGGTCTTCATCATAGTCAGCGATAGCTTCAAGTAATGCAGCATGCTTCATTTCAGCTTCTTCCTTGAACTGTTCATCAATTTCGCCAACCTGGATATCTGTACCTAAGTCATTTGTATACATTTCCTGTTTCATTGTAACTAAGTCAATGATTCCACGGAAACTTGCTTCAGCACCGATAGGCATCTGGATAGCAGCTGCCTTAGCACCTAAGCGATCACCGATAGAGTTAACACTCATATCGAAGTCAGCACCAGTAGCGTCCATCTTGTTAGAGAAAACGATACGTGGAACTTTATATTCAGAAGCCTGTCTCCAAACAGTTTCTGTCTGTGGTTCAACACCAGCCTTTGAGTCAAGGACTGTTACAGCACCATCAAGTACACGTAAAGATCTTTCAACTTCAGCTGTGAAGTCTACGTGACCCGGTGTATCGATAATGTTGATCTGACAATCTTTCCAGTGGCATGTTGTAGCTGCAGAAGTGATTGTGATACCACGTTCCTGTTCCTGAGCCATCCAGTCCATCTGGGAAGCGCCATCGTGAGTCTCACCGATCTTGTAAATCTTACCTGTGTAATAAAGGATACGTTCAGTTGTTGTTGTCTTACCAGCATCAATGTGAGCCATGATTCCGATATTACGAATCTTGTTTAATGGGAACTCTCTTGGCATTTTTAGCTCCTTTCTCTAATTACCAACGGAAGTGAGCAAACGCCTTGTTTGCTTCAGCCATCTTATGAACATCTTCTCTCTTCTTAACGGAAGCACCTGTTCCATTAGCAGCGTCCATAATTTCGTTAGCAAGTCTTTCTTCCATTGTGTTCTCATGACGGAGTCTTGAGTAGTTAACGATCCATCTGAGACCCAATGTTAATTTTCTTTCAGCAGATACTTCTACTGGTACCTGGTAGTTTGCACCACCTACACGTCTAACCTTCAACTCTAATTGAGGCATAACGTTTCCGAGAGCCTTTTCGAATACTTCCATAGGGTTCTCGCCTGTTTTCTTTTCAATTGAAGCGAATGCATCATACAAAATTGTCTGTGCTGTTCCACGCTTACCATCGATCATGATCTTGTTAATTAACTTTGTAACTAACTTTGAGTTATAGATTGGATCTGGTAATACGTCACGCTTTGCTACATAACCTTTTCTTGGCATATTAATATCTCCTCTCTATCTCTTACTTCTTCTTAGGTTTTTTAGCACCGTATAATGAACGGGACTGATTTCTTTCGTTAACACCAGCACAATCTAATGTACCTCTGATAATGTGGTAACGAACACCTGGCAGATCCTTAACACGGCCACCTCTGATCATAACTACAGAGTGTTCCTGTAAGTTATGTCCTACACCTGGAATATATGCTGTAACTTCCATACCGTTGGAAAGTCTAACACGGGCATACTTTCTTAATGCAGAGTTTGGCTTCTTAGGAGTCATTGTACCTACACGAGTGCAGACACCTCTCTTCTGTGGGCTGCTCAAGTTTGTAGGTTTCTTCTTCAAACTGTTGAATCCTCTGTTTAATGCAGGGGACTTTGACTTGTAAACTTTATCAGTACGGCCTTTACGTACTAACTGGTTTATTGTTGGCATTTTCTTTCTCCTTTCGCTTATGCACACACAACCGTGTGCGTCATTCTTAACCTTATTTTTTGGCTCTACCAAAGTAAAGCCAATTTTCGCTAAGCTCGTATATATTACAGTTGTTACCATATATCTGTCAATACTTTTTTGCAAAAAAAAGTTTGTCCACATATCCGTGTGTGCCAAATATTCAATTTCAGCATAACAATCAATGTATTTTTAACACTTCATCGCAAATAATTCCCACGCACTTTCACATGCATGCTTATTAATAAGATAAGGTGCATATTCCAAATTCCTTTTATGCTATAATAGCTAAAGCAAGGAGAATTTTTATGGCAAAAAAAGTATGTGATTTTTGTTTATCCGAATTGGGAGGATTATTTAATCGTCCGGAAAAGCTGGCAGATGGACACTATATTTGTAAAAACTGCAGACAAATCATCAGTGAACATGGTCTTCCTGTAAAATATGATATCTTTCAACGTATTGTAACTGCGCAGCCACATATGAAAGATATGATCATGGATACATACTTGGAAACAAACAAGCCAGAAGATGTCATTGCGCGTTTATATCCTTTACCTAAGATCCTATTACATGAAGGAGAACATTGTATCAATGCCATTCGTGCAAATCTTCGCGTTTCTCCAAGTAGTATTCCAAATGAATATTCTCCTAGAAGTATTGTGGAAGTTAGAAAATCTACAATCAATAATATTCCAGATGCCGTCAGCAAAAAAGAATCCATGAAAATTGAAGGTATGCTGTACGAAACAGAAGCAGCAGTTTACTTCATGTCTGAACATATTATCAACTGTCATAGATTAGGATATGTTGTTAGAAATACAAATGATACAGACAAAATCAGAGTTGTAACGCCAACAAAAACATTCACTTACGCAGTAGAAAATGCAGAAATGTTCTTCATTAGAGAAAGATTCTATCAGAAAGTGAATGCCGCAAAGAATCATAAAGATGAACATCTTATCTATATCAAAAATGATAATGAATTAAGAATTACACCTGGTGTCTATGACATTCCTCGCTCTTTGCGCCCAGGTATTTATCAAGTCAAGGCATTAAAAGATGCAGGACTGCATGTCAAAGATTCTCTTGGAAGAATTACGGACTACTATGAAACAGAAGATTCGATTGACTTGTCTAATGGTGGAACGCTGGAAGTCACTGGTGAATACGAATTAAAGTGGATTGGTGAAAAAAGATGAGCATACAAAAAAGTGAACCAGATGAAGGTTCACTTTTTCTTTTACATCTTTATATCACTCATTGAGTAAACACTTAGTGCAAGTGTTGATAAGTTATGTAGATATGCTGTAGAAGAAGGTGGCAATATACCAAGAATTCCTAAAGCAATCAATGTTGAATTGATTGTCATGATTTTGTGGTAATTTCCTTCAATTCTATTTTCCAGCTTTGTACTCAAATTTCGTAAAGCTGCAATTTTTATGATATCGTCTGCCGGTACAGTAATATCTGCAATTTCACGTGTGATTTCAGCACCATTTGATATCGCAACCGCAACATCTGCTTCACTCAAGGCAAGCGCATCATTGATACCATCACCAATCATGATTACTTTCTTCCCATTACTCTTTTCTTTACGTACAAATGTTGCTTTATCTTCTGGCAATACTTCAGAATAATATGCATCCATTCCTACTTTTGACGCAACAGCCTTTGCGGTTCTTTCAGAGTCTCCCGTCATCATCACAAGATTATGTAAACCACTCTCATGTAAAGAATGTATCAGTTGTCCACTTTCTTTTCGAATTGGATCTTCAATGAGAATTACCGCAACAAGTCTATTTCCGATTGCCATGTATAAATGTGAGTATTCATCTGGAATATTGTTGAACTTTTCTTCTTCACCTTCTGGGATAATACACTTTTCATCATCAAACAAGAAATGATGTGATCCAATCAGAACCTTCTGTCCATTGATAGAAGAAACAATTCCATGGGCAACAACATATTCCACTTTTGAATGCTTTTCTTCATGCACAAGACCTTCATCTGCAGCAGCCTTAACAACTGCATTTGCAATGGAATGTGGATAATGTTCTTCAAGACACGCGGCAAGCTTCAGCATTTCCTTCTTGTCATTTCCTTCAAAGGTAACAATATCTTTCACCTTTGGTGAAGAAACAGTTAAAGTACCTGTCTTATCAAAGACAACCGTATCAGCCTGACTTACTGTCTCCATATACTTTCCGCCCTTGATCACAATTCCCATGTTAGAAGCCTGTCTCATCGCAGATAATACCGCAATTGGAATCGACAGTTTCAATGCACATGAGAAATCAACCATCAAAACAGAAAGAGCTTTGTTCGTATTTCTTGTCAGTGCGTAAGTTAACGCTGTACCTATTAGAGAATAAGGAACAAGACGATCTGCCAATTCTGCAGATTGATTTTCAAAATCCGACTTCATTTTTTCAGATTCTTCAATCATATTGACAATACGATCATATCTGCCACTGCCACTGATAGAAGTCACTTCAACAATGCACTCACCATCTTCCACAACTGTACCCGCAAAAACCGGTTTACCAGCATCTTTATTCACAGGCAAAGATTCTCCCGTCATAGAAGCCTGGTTTACTTCCGCATTTCCTTTCACAACAATGCCATCCAATGGAATCATATTACTTGTACGGACAACGAAACGATCACCTTTTTTAAATTCATTTACAGCTACAAGTACCGTCGCACCATCATCAAGTACTTTCCATGCTTTTTCCACATTCAATGACATACTGCGTGCAAGATCATCAACACTCTTCTTGTGTGTCCATTCTTCTAATATTTCTGAAAGTCCAAGCAGGAACATCAAGTCGCCTGCAGTATCAAAGTTGCCACGAAGCATACTAATCAAGATTGTCGTTGCATCCAATACGCTCACTTCAATATTTCCCGCAAGCAGCGCCTGTACACCAGGCACAATAAATTTCCAGCTCTTCGCAAAAGAAATTGCACTTCTTAAAGAAAGTGGAAAAAACATTCTTGTTACTGCACGCTTTAACGTGTGATAAATGACTTTATCTTCGTATTCTCTTGCAAGTTCACGTCCAGTATGTTCAGGAACAACATCTGTATTCTCTTCATAATGAAAAGAAGAAAGCAAAGAAATAATGTTCTGTCTATCTGTATCAAACAAAACAATGACATCTGATGTTCTGTCATTGACCTTAACATCTTTTACGCCTGTCTGCTTCTTAAGATAGTATTCTAGAATATCTGCCTGTTCCAGTGTCATTCGATACTGAAGCATGTGTACACGCATGCGTCCCTTTGATTCATGTAGAATCTGACACTTCATAGATTACGCGTCTTTCTCTTCGCAAGATTCAAGAAATGCTTTTGCATCAGCAATCATTTTTGCTTCTTTTGCCTGTGCTCTTTTTTCGTTGATTTCTTTTGCATCAACACCAATATCTTCACAGTTTTCTTTTAATGCTGTATAAACTTTTGCCACTTCATCAACACCTCTCATAGCAGCAGCTGTACAATGTGTGTAAAGCTTTTTTGCATCATCACTTGTTAAAATCTTTACACCAACTGTTCCAAGTAAAACACCATATCCAACCAGTCTCGCACTTAATAAATTCATCTTTATACCTCCTGCCGTTTCACGGCTTTATTAAAAAAAAATTATAAAACCAAACTTGCGTATTCGTTAGTCTAACATTTACTTTTTTACTTTGTTAGCTAACATTTCAGGCTGATAAAGAATGATACACTACTAAAAAGACACAGGTTCTTCTACAAACCTGTGTCTTTTTCATTTACCAATTATTTAAAGTACTCAACAGCACTCTTGAAGATTTCATTTTCTAGATTCTTATCTGGAATATTGACATACATGTTGTCACCACTTCTTTCAGAGTGACCCATCTTGCCAAATACTCTTCCATCTGGTGATGTAATACCTTCAATGGCTAAATAAGAATTATTAGGATTGAATCTAACATCACTTGTAGGATTGCCATCCAGATCAACGTACTGTGTAGCTACCTGACCATTTTCAATGAGCTGCTGCAGTACATTATCATTCGCAACAAATCTACCTTCACCATGAGAAATTGCTACAGTATGAATTTCACCTGGCTTTGTATGTTTTAACCAAGGAGACTTATTGGAAGCAATTCTAGTTCTAACAAGCATAGACTGATGTCTGCCAATTGTATTGAATGTTAATGTTGGGCAGTTTTCATCTGTATCAATGATTTTTCCAAAAGGAACAAGACCTAACTTGATCAAAGCCTGGAAACCATTACAGATACCACACATCAAACCTTCATGGTTATCAAGTAAATCCGTTACGGCTTCTTTTACCTTAGGGTTTCTAAAGAACGCTGTAATGAATTTCGCAGAACCTTCAGGTTCATCACCACCAGAGAATCCACCAGGGATTGCAATAATCTGTGATGCATGAATCTTTTCAGCGAATGCATTTGCACTTGCTTCAATATCTGCACTTGTCAGATTCTTGATAACAAAGATTTCACACTCAGCGCCAGCTCTTTCAAAAGCATGTGCTGTATCCCATTCACAGTTCGTTCCTGGGAATACTGGAATAAGTACATGTGGTTTTTCCACTGTATAGCTTGCATGCAATGTTTCATCAGCTTCATACTTGATTGGCTGAATTTCCTGCTTTGGATTGACATCTGTATATGGGAATACAGGCTGAAGCTTATCTTCATATGTCTTCTGTAATGACTCTAGATCAACTTCACCTTCATTGGATACGATCTTGTATGCATCGATTGTTCTGCCAAGCAATGTACCTTCTTCTAAAGTTCCATCTACTTCTACCATGAATGCACCATAGCATTTATCAAATAAATCATCTACAACAAAGGAAGGATCTAGTTCAAACCCAATCTTGTTACCTAATGCACACTTGAGAATACCTTCTGCAAGTCCGCCATTTTCCAATGTCCATACAGATAATGCCTTCTTATCTTTAATGATAGATTCCATCGCATCAAATGTATTTCTAACACTTTCCCAGTCTGGATTGCCATATGCATCATAAGAAGGTTTCAATACATAAACATTATGTCCAGCACCCTTCCATTCATCAGATACAGCTTCACTAGCCTTACATGTAGAAACAGAGAATGCAACTAATGTAGGTGGAACATCAATATCTTCGAATGTTCCAGACATGGAGTCTTTTCCACCAATTGCACCAATTTCTAATTCTCGCTGTGCTTTTAATGCACCAAGTAAAGCAGAGAATGGCTGACCCCAACGCTTAGGATCTGTATACATATGACCAAAGTATTCCTGGAAAGACATCCATGCATGATGATAAGAACCACCTGCAGCTACGATCTTGGCAATGGAAGAAATGACAGATTCCTGTGCACCTGTGAATGGATTTTCACTCATTTCATATGGATCAAATCCCCAAGCCATCAAAGAAGCAGTATCTGTTTCCGCATTCAATACTGGAATCTTTGCACACATTGCCTGTGCTGGTGTTAACTGTGTCTTTCCACCAAATGGCATTAAGACTGTACCTGCACCAATTGTAGAGTCAAATCTTTCCACAAGGCCCTTCTGGGAACAAACATTCAAGTCAGATGCCAATGCTTCCATTCTTTCCGCAAATGGTTTTGTTTCCATAACGACCTGCTTCTTGCCATGGTCTTCAACTTCAACATCTGTATAACGCTTTGCACCATTTGTATTCAAGAATTCTCTTGAAATGTTAACAATATCAACACCATCAAGATACATGATCATACGAGCTTCTTCTGTTACTTCTGCAACAACAGTAGATTCCAGATTTTCATCACTCGCAAGTTTCTGAAAATGATCTGCATCTTCTTTTCTAACAACAACTGCCATTCTTTCCTGAGATTCTGAAATAGCAAGTTCTGTTCCATCAAGACCTTCATATTTCTTAGGAACCTTATTTAAATCAATATGTAATCCATCCGCAAGTTCACCAATCGCAACAGATACACCACCTGCACCAAAGTCATTACATCTCTTGATCAGCTTTGTAGCTTCAGGGTTTCTAAACAGTCTCTGCAGTTTTCTTTCTTCAGGTGCATTCCCCTTCTGTACTTCTGCACCGTCTTTTGCAAGGGAATCAACATTATGAGATTTCGAAGAACCTGTAGCGCCTCCACATCCATCTCTACCAGTCTTTCCACCTAGCAGGATAACAACATCTCCTGCTTCCGGTCTTTCACGAACAACATTTTCACTTGGAGCTGCTGCAATGACACCTCCAACTTCCATTCTCTTAGCAACGTATCCTGGATGATAGATTTCAGTGACATGCCCTGTAGCTAAGCCAATCTGGTTACCATAAGAAGAATAACCAGCTGCTGCTGTTGTAACAATCTTACGCTGAGGAAGCTTTCCTTCTAATGTATCTTCAATTGGGAGTAATGGATCTGCAGCACCCGTTACACGCATTGCCTGATAAACATAACTTCTACCAGACAGAGGGTCACGAATTGCGCCACCTAAACATGTAGCTGCACCACCAAATGGTTCAATTTCAGTAGGATGGTTATGTGTTTCATTCTTGAACATCAATAGCCAATCCTGATCTTCACCATCAACATCAACCTTGATTCTTACAGAACAAGCATTGATTTCTTCAGATTCATCCAAGTCTTTCAGCTTACCCTCTTTCTTAAGAGCCTTGACGCCAATTGTTGCAAGATCCCACAAAGAAAGTGGCTTTTCTGTTTTTCCCGCGTAAACTTCTTTACGCAAATCAAGATAAGCATCATATGCTTTCTTGATATTTTCATCCTTGATATCAACATTGTTGATAATTGTATTGAATGTTGTATGACGACAATGATCAGACCAGTATGTATCAATCACCTTAATTTCAGTGATTCTTGGATCTCTCTTTTCTTCGTTCTTGAAATAATCCTGCAGGAACTTGATGTCTGCAAGATCCATAGCCAAGCCATTTTCACTTCTAAATGCTTCCAGTCCTGCTTCATCTAAATCAATAAAACCATCCAGGATTTCAGGTAAAGCTGGCTTTTCATAATTCTGATGAATTGTTTCAGGTTTTTCTAAAGAAGCTTCTCTTGCTTCTACTGGGTTAATCAAAGTCTTCTTGATCTTTTCTTTATCTTCTTCTGTAAGATTACCCTTGATGTAATACAAACGCGCACTGCGGACTTCAGGCTTTTCCTTCATTGTAGCAAGTTGAATACATTGAGAAGCAGAGTCTGCTCTTTGATCAAACTGACCAGGAAGATATTCAACAGCGAGTACCCATTCATCATCTTCAGCAACAGGTGCTTCTTCATAAAGTGTATCTACCTGTGGTTCAGAAAGAATTGTTCTTTCTGCCATTTTAAAATCTTCTTCATCAATATTTTCAAGATCATAGCGATTGATGACTCTTACATTTCTTACATCATCATTTAACAAAGCAATCTTCAGATCACTCTTCACACCATTTGCTTCTGTAGCGAATGGCTGTTTCTTTTCCACAAAGCAACGATATACGCTCATTTACTTTCTCCTATTTCTTTCCAATATCTGTACGATAATGCATCTTGTCAAAGCCAATTTCCTTTACAGCTTCATATGCCTTATCTAACGCATCTTGCAAGGTAGCGCCCTTAGCAGTAATGCCAAGTACTCTTCCACCATTTGTATAGAATTTACCGTTTTCCTTCTTTGTTCCTGCATGATATACGATGACACCATCATGCTGGCCATTTTCATCTAAGCCATGGATTTCAAATCCCTTTTCATATTTCACAGGATATCCACCACTTGCTTCTACAACACAAGCACAAGCTTCTTCACTCCACACAACATCAACATCTTTTAATGTTCCATCGTGACATGCTTTCATGATTGTAAGTAAATCAGAATTCAACAAAGGTAATACAACCTGTGTTTCAGGATCTCCAAATCTACAGTTATATTCCACAACACGTGGTCCCCTTGGTGTAAGCATTAAACCAAAGTACAGACATCCTTTAAATGTTCTGCCTTCAGCATTCATTGCTTTCACTGTTGGAAGAAAGATTGTTTCCATACATGTTTCCGCAATTTCTTTTGTGTAATAAGGAGAAGGTGCAATTGTTCCCATACCACCAGTATTGAGACCCTCGTCATTATCATATGCACGCTTATGATCCATAGAAGAAATCATTGGCTTCACAACATTACCATCTGTAAATGCTAGAACAGATACCTCTTTACCTGTCATAAATTCTTCCACAACGACTTTATTGCCACTCAAGCCAAACACATGTTCAACCATCATTTCACGTAAAGCAGTTTTAGCATCATCCAGTGTTTCACAAATCAATACACCTTTACCAAGTGCAAGACCATCTGCTTTGATAACAATTGGAAATGTATTCTTTTCTTCAATGTAGTGCAATGCATCTTTCTCATTGTCGAAAGTTTCATAATCTGCAGTCGGAATGCCATACTTCTTCATCAGATCCTTAGAGAAAGCTTTACTTGCTTCAATGATTGCTGCATTGGCTTTAGGACCAAAGCAAGGAATTCCTGCTTCTTCCATCTCATCTACCATGCCTAATGCTAGTGGATCATCTGGTGTAACAACGCAGAAATCAATGGCATTTTCTTTCGCAAATTTCACCATGTTTTCTTTATCTGTTGCTTTGATATCAACACATTCAGCATCTGCACTGATACCACCATTTCCTGGAGCACAATAGATTTTTTCAATTTCTTTATTTTCTTTTAATTTACGGATCACTGCGTGTTCTCTTCCGCCAGATCCAACAACTAATAATTTCATTGTTCTATACCTTCTTTATTAATGATGGAACAATCTAACACCATTAAATACAAGTGTCATATTGTATCGATTGCATGTATCAATGACATTGTCATCACGAATAGAACCACCTGGTTCAACAATGAATTCAACACCACTCTTGTGTGCTCTTTCAATATTATCTCCAAATGGGAAGAAAGCATCAGATGCTAAAGAAACTCCATTCATCTTGCTTAACCATTCCTTCTTTTCTTCCTTTGTCAGTACTTCAGGCTTTGTTTCAAAGAAGTTTTCCCATGTACCATCTCTTAATACATCTTCATATTCATCAGAGATATATACATCAATTGTGTTATCGCGATCAGCTCTACGAATTCCCTGTTTAAATGGTAATGCCAATACCTTTGGATTCTGTCTCAGCCACCAGTTATCAGCCTTATTTCCAGCAAGTCTTACACAATGGACACGGCTTTGCTGACCAGCACCAATACCAATACACTGACCATCCTTTGCATAGGCAACAGAGTTAGACTGTGTATACTTCAATGCAATTAAAGCAATCATCAAATCTCTTTTTGCACTCTCAGGAAGATTCTTATTTTCACTGATGATATTTGTTAATAAAGATTCATCAATCTTGATATTGTTTCTACCCTGTTCAAATGTAATACCAAATACCTGTTTATGTTCAATTTCTTCTGGAACATAGTCAGGATCAATCTGAACAACATTGTAGTTTCCCTTTTTCTTCTGACGCAGAATTTCTAGTGCTTCTTCTGTAAAGCCAGGCGCAATCACACCATCAGATACTTCCTTCTTTAGAAGTCTAGCAGTATCTGCATCACACACATCAGAAAGTGCAGCCCAGTCACCATAAGAAGACATACGATCTGCACCACGCGCTCTTACATATGCACAAGCAATCGGAGACAATTCTTCCTCATCTACGAAATAGATCTTACGATCCGTTTCACTCAATGGAAGTCCAACTGCAGCACCTGCAGGAGAAACGTGCTTGAAAGAAGCTGCTGAAGGAAGTCCTGTTGCTTCTTTTAATTCTTTTACAAGCTGCCAACTGTTTAATGCATCTAAAAAGTTGATATAACCTGGTTTTCCATTTAATACTGTCACTGGTAATTCACCATCTTCTACATAAATACGAGATGGTTTCTGATTTGGATTACATCCATACTTCAAAGCAATTTCCTTAGCCATGTTCTTTCTCCTTCTTACTTATTCTTATTGAAAATCATTGTTTTTGTTTCGCCTGTTTCAATATTCATATGACATGTATATAAAGAAACCTTATTATCTTCATTCAATGCTTCCCATACATGATTTGCCCATTCATCAAACTTTTCATGAGCCATATCCCAACGAATTGGTTCTCCTTCAAAAGAAGGAATTGGATTACCATTTGTCTTATATGTTGTAATCAAATGCCCAACACCATTTTCTGCTTCTGGATATTCAAAGAAATAACGGCCAACTGCACTGCCTTCAAGATTCATACTCTTTAAGATTGACATCTTATAGCCAGCACCTTCTACAAGTGCAGAAATTCTTGGAGTCCAGTTTGGTCCATCTGGTTCAAATGTTCTTGTACGTAATGCATCTTCAAAAGTCTTACCTTCTTTTAATGCATTCCAGATTGTATCTGTCTGATCACCATTTGTAACGATTGTCTTGTTTTCAAGCTTTCTAACCGGGTGATAAATAATCAATGAAGGATCTTCCATCTTACTTGGATCAAATGCTTCTGTTCTGATGCCATCTTCTGTTTCCAGGAATACTCTATTTCTAGAATTGCTGCTTCTTCCCATGATCCAGTAAGCAATACGAATATTTTTTCCACATGGAGTTCTGCCAATTGCGATACCACGACCTGGGTATTCGTTATTCTTCAAGTAATCCATTAAATCAACGCTCATTTGTTTTCTCCTTCATCTAATTGTTTTGCAATATCTTCACAGGCTTCTGGCAATAAGATCCATTCCGCCTGTTCCATAACTCTTCTCTGTAACGTTTCTGCAGTATCTCCATCTTCAATAGATACTGCTTTCTGCTTTAGAATTCTTCCACCATCTGGAATTTCATTGACAAGATGTACTGTAGCACCTGTCACTTTCACACCTCTAGCAAGTGCAGCTTCATGCACTTTCAATCCATAGAAACCTTTTCCACAGAAAGAAGGAATCAAAGATGGATGAATGTTGATAATTCGATCTCGATATGCCTGGATCACTGTTTCTCCTAAGATACTTAAGTAGCCAGCTAATACAACCATATCAATATTGTGTGCATGTAGTGTTTCTACAATTGCTTTATCAAATGCATCCTGATTCTCATATGCTTTACGTTTCACAACAACAGTTTCAATACCATTATTTTCAGCACGCTCTAGAGCATATGCAGAATCATTAGAAGCAACGACCAAAGTAATTTTTCCGTGTGGGATCTTTCCAGCCTTTTCAGCGTCGATCAGTGCCTGTAGATTTGTTCCTCCACCAGACACCATGACTGCGATGTTTCTCATTCAATCACCACAGAGTGATCACCCTCACTCATTTCACCAATGACACTTGCCTTGATACCAAATTCATTCATCAATGCAATTGTCCTGTCAGCATCTTTACCATCAACAATGACAGCCATACCTACACCCATATTGTATGTATTAAACATATCATGTTCAGCAATATTTCCCTTTTCCTGAATGAGTTTAAAGACAGGCAATACTTCCCAGCTTCCCTTATGAATCACAGCATTCAGATTATCACCATATGCACGTGGCAGATTTTCATAGAAACCACCGCCTGTAATATGAGAAATAGAATGTACATCTACTTCTTCTAACAGCTTCAAGATTGGCTTAACGTAAAGCTGTGTTGGTTCTAGCAAAGCTTCTCCTAATGTCTTGCCATTTAATTCATCCTTGTATTTTCCAAGCACTTCTGCATTATCAATATCAAAGACTTTTCTAACAAGAGAGAAACCATTGGAATGTACACCAGTAGATGCTAAGCCAACGATAACATCACCCTTCTTAACATTCTTCTTATCTAAGATATTCTTTTCATCTACAATACCAACTGTAAAACCAGCAAGATCATATTCTTCTTCTGGCATCATACCTGGATGTTCAGCAGTTTCACCACCAACAAGTGCACACCCACTTTCAACACATCCATCAGCAATTCCCTTTACAATTGTGGCAATCTTTTCAGGAACGTTTTTTCCACATGCGATGTAGTCCAAAAAGAATAATGGCTTTGCACCAGCACAGATAACATCATTTACACACATTGCAACGCAATCGATACCAATTGTGTCATGCTTGTCCATCAAGAAAGCAAGCTTCAGTTTTGTACCAACACCATCTGTACCAGAAATAAATACTGGCTTTTCATATCCTTTGAGATCTGGAGCAAATAGACCGCCAAATCCACCAATACCACCAAGTACACCTGGGATTTCTGTACGCTTTACATCCTTTTTAATGAGTTCAACAGATTCATAGCCGGCAGTAACATCTACACCAGCTTCTTTGTAAGCATTTGAATAACTTTTTTCCATGTCTTATAGCTCCTTGATCTTTTCTTGTATTCCTGCGTCTTTCTTTAAGACAGCTTCACTTTGCTTCTTTCTATCTTCAGCAATCTTTTCAGCTAAAGATTCATCAGATAATGCAATGATTTCTGCGGCAAGATATGCTGCATTCTTGCTTCCATCAATTGCCACTGTTGCTACTGGGATTCCACTAGGCATCATGACAGTCGCAAGTAACGCATCTGTTCCTTCTAGAACTGCTGATTTTAATGGAACACCAATGACTGGTAATGTTGTATGTGCAGCAAGAACACCTGCTAAAGCAGCAGCCATGCCTGCACCTGCGATAATGACGCCAAATCCATTATCTTTTGCATTTGTTGCGAATTCAGCAGCCTGCATAGGAGTTCTATGTGCAGAATATACATGTACTTCATAAGGAATTTCATAACCTTCTAATACTTTGACAGCTTTTGCCATAACTGGCGCATCAGAATCACTACCCATAACAATTGCGACTTTTTTCATTTTATCCTCCTCTAGTAGAATCAAAAACAGCTAACGGAGTAATTCCATCAGCTGTTATTTTCATCGTTATTTAGACAGTTTGATACCGCAGATAAGATTGGATAGTTTACTAGCATCCAAATCTGTAATGTTATTTGTTGTTCTCAAAGATGTGACAATTAATTTCATTAGTTGTTTTCCTTCCTCTGATACACAATAAATACTACGGTTCAAAGACGCTATTATGTTATTAGAAAATAGAAAAAAAGTAAAGGAATAATGTCTCTTTCATACATTTTTCTCTAACAATTTCTGATATGTCAGATTGATAAAGAATGCACCAAGTGGAGCAGTTAATAAAATTGCACACACTGCAACTGTTAATACAATATTTCCACAAGATAATCCCATTGCTAAAGGAATAGAACCAATGGCTGCCTGTACTGTTGCTTTTGGTGTATAGGCAATCATACAAAAGAGTCTTTCTTTTCTTGTTAATGATGTTGAAGTAACACAAAGATACACACCAGTCATTCTTAAAATCAAAGCTAGTACAATGATTAAAATCGCACTCGTACCTGCCTTTAATGCATATGTTGGATCCACTGCTGCACCTACAAGCTCAAACAATAATATTTCCGCAACAATCCACAATTGAGAAAATTTATTGGATAAGTTAACAGATATCTGTTCTCTTTCAAAATGAATCATTGCACTCATTGCCATGATTGCAAGCAATCCGGAATATCCAAAATAGCCAGTACATACATCTTCTGCTTTCACCAGAATAAATGACAAAGATAATAACACAATCACTTTAACTGTATCTCTAACATCCACTTTATCAAAGAAGCGATTCAATACATATCCTATGAGTATCCCTGAAGCAACACCACTGATAATGGAAGTTGGTATTCTCAAGAAATTCAGTGCATCTAAAGAGCCAGAAGATGCAAGTGATGTAAATGAAGTAAACAATACAATGACAAATACATCATCCACAGATGCACCAGCCATAATTAACTGTGGAATACCTTCCTTTGTTCCATATCCTTCATCAATAAGCTTCAACATGTTTGGTACAACAACTGCCGGGGATGCTGCAGCGATAACAGAGCCAAGAATCAAGGAATCTAATAATGAAAGATGCAGAATGGCTGGTCCTAATAATGCAAATCCAATAATTTCAAAGGTTGCTGGCAGAAAACACATTAACATTGCTGGCCTGCCAACTTTCTTTAATGCATCCAAATCCAGATTCAATCCCGCACGTATTAAAATAATGATCAATGCAACCTTACGAATCGATGCAGATGCGTCCAGTATCGAAACATCAATCAATTTGAAACAATATGGCCCTAACAAGATTCCACATAGCATAAAGCCAAATAATGGTGGGAATTTGATTCTATGAAACAAATTTCCAAGCAATAATCCACAAGGCTATATTAGCAAAATGGTGAACATATTTTAATATTGTACGAATATATGGACAGTAACAACAATTAAGCAGCATTATAATGTCAGCACATTCAAGGAGATGAC
>OLPU01001238.1_pt1 | contig 19598 bp, 31 predicted proteins | sample 1673111 | NCBI WGS metagenome assembly OLPU01 (sample SAMEA3136755, study PRJEB25190) | human gut metagenome | reverse complement strand
TTCATTGCATACTCCAGACCTGCTTTTGCAAGCTTTAGATAATCTTCCCGTTTTGTGTCCTGATAGAGGACAGCAAACATCCAGGCAGTCCCTGTGGTGCCATGAGACCAGTTCGGAAAGGTAGTCTCCTTAGGAAAGTCTATCATGGACAGATCCAAAAGTTTCCAGAATTTTCCTCCCAGAGGCGCATCCAGGGCGTCTTTTCCGATCCGGTCTGCCGCCTTGCATGCAAAATCCAGATACTTTTTAATCCCTGTTCTACGATACACATGATCCAGAAATACGATAAATCCTCCGTCCGCTGTCACATCCTCCTGGTCACTCCAGTGAAGCCCTTGCTCATCCTCCACTGCTGCCTCAAGCAATACATCCGCCACATAAAGCACATAATCCCTGTATTCCTGCTTTCCTGTCACCTGGTACAGATCCTCCAGAAAATAGGCTTCACCTACAGGACCATTGTATGAGCCTGCCGCCCATCCTGGAACCGGGATGATCCCTTTTACCTCTGAATGAAGAGTATCATAATACCACTCTGCTCCTACCTTTGTTGCCAGGATATGAGCTGCTGCTTCCTGTGCTTCTTCCAGCCAGCGGTTATCCCCGGTAGCTTCATACAGGCGGATAAGGAAGATCCCAATACCTGCGGATCCGTCATACATGCTCTTTGATGTAAACATAGGCACATCCTCCCTGTACCCTTCCTGATCGTCAGGCAATGCCTTCCATATCCTGCCGTATGGGGTTTTTACAGCCAGGGTATCAATCCATTCTGCTGTATCAATGGCAGCCTGCAGGTAATTATCTGCATGGTTCTTTTTAAATATATCCGGATAAACAATTCTTGGATTCATAGTGTATCCTCCTTATCAAGCCACTTTTATGCGTTGTTTTTCTATTTCTGAAGATTATCCTATTTTTCATATCAAGTCAATATGTTTTATGCATTTGATTATACCGAAATAAGATAATCAGGAATAGGTTTGGGCTATAGCGCAAAAATCCCCTATACAGAATCGGCTCAGACATAAGTCTGTCCAAATTCTGCACAGGGGATCATTATTTCATATATGGTTATGTGGATGGCGCAAAAGGCCACGTATCTATTTATACTCTGCTTACTCAGGCAAGAATGGGCTCCAATGCTTTTGCAAGCTTATCCTTCTCTGCCTGCGCCTCTTCCAGATCTTTTCCAAGACGCTCATATTTCGGTGTCAGTCCTCCACAGAGAGAGCCTGCATCGATATAGTGAGCCATGTATTTACGGTCAATCCTGCCTGTAACTGCCATAGAAATGTCCTTTCTGCCTATAACTTTTAAAAGGCTGTGTAGGTTAGCGACTATCTCCAATTGATAGCCGGTTGTTACTTGCTATATTACTTCATAAGTGTTTTCGTAGCGTACTGACAATGGCAATAACCAGTCCTGTACGCCGTTCTCCTGTGGTTCTGTACCGTAGGAGTTGCCACGGGTGATACGTTTTATCACTCGCCCTTGCGAAAGCTCAGGAAACGCATCTAAACGCGTCTCAGAGCCATTTATGACAACTGGTTCTCGACATATCCATTTGCCAAGACTGTCAAGGAATTTCTGGACAGACAATTTCTGCCTTTCCTTGTCGGATGCTGTTCGGTATACTACATAGAACGGATACTGGCATACCTGATGCATTGTTCCACAAACGTCCTCTTTTTCTGAATAAATCAAGGCACCGTTGTCTGCTGAGAACGCAATTCCTGATTCCTTGCCAAGTTCTTCAAACTTGATTATTTCATTGTCGTATAGTCCCGGATACTGGTTCAGAAGTGCTTTCATGGCATCTGTCAGAATATCATATCCGGTTGCATCTACTCCGATAGGTTTATCCGCCATGTCTGCCACCTCCTGCCTGTGCTTTTACCTTGCGAATCCATGTACTGCCGTATTTTCGTTTAGCGGCATCGAACCATTCAGCTTGCGCCTGAGTATGCGGTGATTTTGTATATTGAAGATTTTCTTTTGCATTCGTTTTACCGGAGTACTGGCTCACAAGAACCTTTTCCGCATCGTGTCTTGCCCATGTACTACCTGTTGCGGGGTCTACCATGGTTTTTCCAAAATAAAGAAAACGTCCATAAGGAGCAGCCGCAGCGCATACAAATCCAGTCCCTTGCATTGATGTACTTTTGACTCTTGTTCGGTCAATAAAATCTCCCGAAATCATTGGCATAAACTCTATCATACTGTCCATAACCATTCCATCAAGGAGATACTGGGCTTCTTGGTACTGTCTGGAGAATCTATCCATATTCAACTTGATTTTCATATCTCCATCGACTACGGAGAATCCTTTAAAATGATGAATCTTACTCATATTACTTACCCAGAATTTCAAAGTGCGGAATCAGTGTATATGGGCCACCTACACTGGTAATCTTGAACACGTTATCCTTGTTCTCGTTCATGTACTGATAGAATCCGCTCCGATAATCACCATCAGTTACCGTCCCACCAGTCCACTCGCCCTCCCAGAAGAACGATTCATCTGAGAATGTGATAGTATCCTCTAGAGCGTTGTTGATCTGCTGTTTCCACTCTTTAGGCGGCACCCATGGGAGAATCTTACCGTTTTTATCAGCAATTGTTATATCACCGTTCTGGACACTATAACGGATGTGTAATTGCGCGTTGTCAGTTGCATCTGGTCCGTACTTTTTAAGGATTGCCCCTTTGTCCGTAATGAGGTCAACACCAGATAGTACATGAGGATACCAGTACGCATCTCTTGTTGTCGGACTCTCATAATAATTGAAAATCGTCACAGTTTTTTCGTACATGATACCCTCTCCTTAATTATTCTTTCTGCACTGTCTGCTTAATAACCTGATTCACACCAGTAGCCGACAATCCGTTAAACATACCGACTGCAACTGCTGTGATATAATCCGTTGCCGGGAAATCCGGGATAACTCCCATTCCGACTGCTCCGAGAATTCCACCAATAACCGCCATGATTACCGGAATCCATTCATCGGAGATTCTTTTTGATGCTTTACAGCCCATTCCTACGATGTAGCAAATCATAACAATTGCTATACATGAGCCTAATGTTGAAATGTCCATTATTCAGATACCTCCTTAAATTCTTCTTCGAACTTATCCTTTGCCATTGTATCGAAATATCCTTCTTCATCACGCAAGATGTAATCGCCAGGTTCCATGAATGCTGCACCGCATCTTTCGTCATCTTTGAATAAATTAGGATATGTTGAAACTCTAATGCACGGGGTTCTGAAGTTATTAACAATTTTTACCGAATTGCCAACAAACTTTTCAATTTGAGCGATGCTCTCAGAAGTAGCAAAACACTGAATAGCTTCAACTATAGTCGGTTTTATTCGTACATATTTCATACTCACACCCCCGCATACAATACTGGTATTCCATCATCCGTTCTTACTCCCATCAGAAGCGGTAAAGCCGTCTTATAAAGTAAGTCGTTTGTTTTCTGTATATCTCCGGCGGCGGCATACACCGCACTCCATTCCTTTGCGCCCGATGCTTTCTGCTGAGGTGTGGCGTAAGAGATGGATTCACTGCCAGAAGATACAGATGTTACAATGCCTGTTGAGATGTTCCCGACATTTATGTCGGTTACATTTGCCGATGCCTGATTGATAGCATTCTTCTCAGCAAGCTCAATCTGATACATTAATTCAGACAATGAACAGACTGCCTTTTTGATGCGCTTCTGTGAGCGTTCATTTGTCGGCAGTCCGTCCACCAACCTGTCAAATGTCATTATGTTCACAAAATCACTGGCTCTTTCTGCCAGTCGTGGAAAGTCAGCTTCTGGCACGACATTGCCGAATGATTCTGTATAGAATTTATAATCTGCATAAGCCATGCCAGTTACCTCCTGCGTTTATGATTTTGCTGTTACGCTTGCACTTCCGGCATTCAGTGCCTTGTATGTTCCGTCACACTCAACTACTGTGATCTTCTGTCCGGTTGCCGCCTTGATGTCAGCTTTTCCGTCCCAAGAAGTCCAGTTTCTGAGATTCTGTCCATATCCGACAGTTACTGCATCTGCTGCGACTTTGTATTTATACACATTGCCGGCATTTTCCTTAGCCGGATTTACAGTGATTTTTGTATCACCAGTTGCTGTTCCTTCCGCAGATGTTACTACCAGAGTGCCAAGTGCTGGTGTCTCATCAATGGTAATTACTGCAATTGCATCAATGTACTCCGCAAAAAGAGTAAGTCCCATAACCGCGAACGCTTCAGACACTGCCGTGTGGTAGTTGCCCTGTGTATGGAATCCGATCAGATTTGTCTCGCCAGATACAGTGTATACAAGGCCTGCTCTTGCGAAATCAGATTCGTTTGGATCCACATAGTAAAGAACGATGTTCTCAACAGGTGTAGCGATAACCTGTCCACGTGGGATCTCACTGTCAGATAACAGGAAGATGGTATTGAATCCCATGAAATCCTTCATGTATTGGAATCCGAACTGGTTCTGAATAGTGATCTCAGCTGCTCCGAGGTATTCATATACGTCCAGAATATTCACAAATCCAACAACACCAGTCACATTTCTGTGCATCTGCTTGAATTTGTTTTCAACACGACCCTTAGCCATTGCCAGAGCCATCTGGAATGTGGTTTCTGTGGAAGTAAGTGTACCGGTTTTCAGATAATCATAGAATCTGCCGGTAACATTGGTCTGAAGCTGGAAAAGGAATTCGTCATCGGTCATCTGAACAGCGTTCTCATAACCGTGATCCTTGATTGCTTCGATAGATACAGCCTTTGCGTACTTCTCAATGCTCATTTCTGCATAAGGCTTTTCTTTTACAGTGAATTTGCTGTAAGGGATTTCTTCGCCCTCTTTAACATTTCCGTCCTGCAATGTGCCTTCTGCGTATTTTGATTTAAGAACCGCTCCGGGTGTCTTTTTGATTGGACGCATGATACCAAGAATCTCACGCAAGTGCTCCCAGTTTCTTTCGAATCTGGTTACAAAGTCAATCTCACGTGCCGTGACCTGGATATCATTTGTCATAATAAGATTAGCTTTTGCTGCCATATAAAAAATCCTTTCTACCCATAACTATTAAGGTATTGGGTTAGCGGCTATACTCTGGCGTATAGTCGGTGTAAAAATCACTGGAATAACTGGATATTCTGAGCAATTGCAGCCTGCCTCTCGGACGGGTCTTTGATCGCTTCGATATCTTTTTTAGTCATGCTTCCCGGTGTCTGCTGCTGTCCAACGTGAGTGGTAAATCTTGCCTGATTCTGCTGAGCCTGCTGCTGAGATTCATCCACAAAAGCGGATGCGTCAGACTGCTTCATCTGTTCGATCAGATCATTCAGCCCAAGGATTTTACCGTCTTTCAGTTTCAATCCTGCTTCCTTAATGTCTGCCATAACAGACTTCTTTGCCGCTTCACTGGAAAACTTAACATCGTCGAGTGCTGTTTTCAGAGCATCTGAGAAATCACGGTCGTAGATTTTTGCATTGAATTCTTTCTCTGCATCTGCCGCTTTCTGTTTCCAAGTCTCTAACTCGGTTTTAACATTCGCCGGGTCGATACCGTCGAAACTTTTTAAGGTTTCTTCTGCTGTCTCAGCACGTTCTTTCCAGTCGTCGCGTTCTCCCTCGACTTTTGACAGGGTTTTTGCTACTTCTTTAGCATTCTTATAATGCTCAGAGAGTGCTTTCTTCACATCTGCCTGTTTGTCCTCCGGGATCTCAATTCCAAATGATTTTAATGTGTCAATAAGTTTCTGCATATATATCCTCCTGGTCGTGTTTATTGACCTGCCGCCGCAGGTAAATGGATTAAGCCAGTTAGACCACTGGCAGGGTAACTGGAATAACAGGAATCGAACCTGTGACGCTCTGATTAACAGTCAGATGCTCTACCAACTGAGCTATATCCCATTAACCCGGATTCCCGGGTTAGCAAGGTATTTTACGTGCTATGCCTAAACACGAGACGTTTCGGGCTACGTCAACACCGCCTATACGGTCGCGCACCTCGCACGGGTTGGATTCCACTGTTCAGTTATACGCTCTCACAAGGAGGTATGCCGCCATGCACTAGCGACAATGGTACGTGCCGGAAATTGCATCCGCTTTTCAACCTCATGCTTCTTGTGTTGGCTAAACACTGCATTTTCTATTAAGGACACGCACCCCAGAAAGGAGGAGTCAATGAAAAAATGTCTATGTCAAGTGGCGGCAACCACTTACGAATCTTCCTTATGAATACATTTTACCACAGACTCTCCAAAAAGTTGTGGTACATGTTTTGACCAATTAGAGCATATCACGGAGTTTTTCCACGTATCTCTTGACAAGATCACGTTCCTCCCGGCACTCTGCATCCTTGGACATATCGCTCATTTCTGTTGTAAGTTCGTCCAGATGTTCTTCCAGAGCGGCAAGCATCTTTCTCTTACAGTCCTCAGATTTGCCGGAACGATAACTCTGTTTCTGCGCCATATAATCATCGTAAGCATCTCGTCCATCAGAACGGCTGTAATGCCCTCTGACGTAATGCTCACCACGTCTGGCATAAGAATTGCCCCGGTCGTAATCTGGCATCATTCTGCCATCATTTGCGCTGTATCTCCCCATACTGTCACGTTTTCTTCCACGTTCGCTGTAATCGTCATTGTAGCCACCACGCATCTCATCAAGGACAGTATTGTAATATTCCACTTTCTTGTCCCAGTACTGCGTATTCTTGATATCTTTGTACATATCAATCAGTTTGTATGTCATTTCCAGATTTCCGGTGGTCAGTCCATTGTCAGCGATTTTGGACAGTTCGTCTTCAATTCTTGCACATAAGTCTTTAATATCTCTCATAACTGCACCTCCTACGCTTCTCTAGTCACAACAATGTTTGCGTTCGCAACAGAAACATCCTGATCGCTTGTGTTCTCTACTGCGATATTAACGCAACATCCGCGAGGTACGTCAATATAGATACCAGAGGACACATTGTTATACTGATCTACTGCTGCCGGTGTGGAAATCATCTGTGAAGAAAGAACCGGCTCACCAGAAATTGCAATAGCCAGAGAAATAGCTCCGACAGTGCCGCCTGTTGGAATTGCGATATTACCAGAAAAATCCACGAAGAATCTCGCTTTGCACTGGTTAGTAATTCCTCTCAGGGTGATGATTCCGCTTCCCTCTCTGTGCTGAATACAGTTAGAACCTTTAACTGCTGTGTTTGAAAATACTACGTTTCCATTTGCTGCTACAGTCTGAGCAGCTACATTTGTAAATTCTGCCATAAAAAATACTCCTTTCGTATCACAAAAGGACAGGTCTCAGCCTGCCCCTCTGTGTAATACGGCATAAGCCGACATTCGAATCAATCGAAAGATACTCTCGATATGAAGTTATCAGCAATTGCATCCAGTGTTGCATCCGCATCCGTAAAATGTGTTCGGATTAGGAACCTGATATGCCGGAATCGGTGCTGGATTGATCGCATTAATGAGCTGCTGTGTCTGTGAAGCCATTGCAGTTGTGAGAAGTGCACTCTGGCGATCCTGAGAAGCAGCACGTCTGAGATCATTGTTTTCAGCCTGAAGAGAAGAAATCTTTTCATTGCAAAGATAATCAAGAATTGCTCTTGTTCCTGCATTCTGACTGTCAATAATGTCTCTTGTGTTGTTGTTCATGGTGTTCTGGATTGCACAGGCGTTGGTAGCCATATCATATCTGATCTGTGCCTGTCCCGCCCTGTTGTCGCAGCAACACTGAGCTAACTGAGACTGCAATGCGCTGGTGTTCTGCATATTTGCTACAGTATCGGCATTGATTGCCTGCTGGATTCCAAATCCAGTCTGCATGATGTTTGTATTGATTCCATTAAAACCGGTAAGCATACCGTTGTTCACTGCGTAAAATCCATCACAGAGACCGTTATTGATTCCATCAAGCTTGCTGATTACTGCGGAATTATCGAATCCTCTCTGAATGTCTGCCTGAGTAGCTGCTGTGGCTGCATATCCGCCTCCATTGCCATTATTTCCCCAGCCGTTGTTTCCCCATCCGCAGAATACGAATAAGAAAAGCACGATAAGCCACCATGCACCATCTCCGCCAAACATACCATCATTATTTCTACCGTTTCCAGTAGCAGCGGCAATATCTGCTAAGCTATAATTTCCATCCATAGTTATAATCTCCTTTATTGTGTATTTACATCAATCTGGCCAGATTGTAATGTACTATTTCATATTCTTCAGCAGATTCTGAAACTGCCCTGCCATCTGCTGAACCTGATTAAGTTGCTGCTGGGAAATCTTTCCAGACTGTAGCATCTTCTGGACTTCTTCCTTTGGGTCTCCCTTAAAATTCTGTTTGAACTGCATAAACTGCTGTATCATTTGCATCGGACCGTTACCCTGCGGCATTCCACCACCAAGTGCGTTGAATAATGGATTACTCATCTGCGTTTCCTCCCTTGACCGCTGATTCCTGCACGGTATTAGCTCTAACAGGTTCAGAAAAAGAATTTAATCGGTTTATGATAGCTTCGTATTTGCCCTTTAAATCATCATATTCCTGTCTGGTGACGTATTTACTGTCCATGTTCTGAACAGGCTGTTTAGGTGGCATCTGAGTGCCTACTTCATGATACTCAAACGTCCGTAATGGCTGTGGCATACCGGAAACGTCCGTGGATTTTATGTAGAACTTTTCGCTCTCACTGTCCATCAGTAAAACACTTGTTCCGGGTGCTACCAGATAAGATTTTGCGCCGACTTCTCCAGACACCCACAGGATGCCATTGTTATTCTGCTGGGGTTGCTGTACTGGTTGAGCCGGCATCTGGACAGGCTGCTGCTGAAACTGATTCATCTGTCCCGGAACACCAAAACTGTATTGATAAGGATTGTTATATAATGCCATCTTATGCACCGCCTTTCTGATTATATTTTTGCATAAAAAAAGAACCGGAAACAGTTCGTTTCTGGCTCTAATTAGTGTCCAAAAAGTATCAGCATACTTTAATTATTTTATTATTCACCCTCCGGCTTAATCGTTTCGCCGTGGACATGCTCACATTCATCTGTTCAGCACAGTACTCAAGCGTATATTCCTTGCATCTCAGCCGGAACAGTCTTTCTTCATCCGGTGTGAAATTACACTCTGTCAAGAACCTGTCTATATCTTTCTTAGTGAATACATATAACTTCATGAGCATACCCCTTATTAATGCAATTAACGTTGATTCTGTGCAAGATAATTTGTAAGCTTCTGTTTTGTTTTTTTTAATTCCTCCACATTGTTGCCGCTGATCTGACTGTCCAGCATGGTCGACAATACTTCCAGAATTAATGAATCTCGTTCTGCAATTCTCCGAAGACTTTCATAATCTCGTCTATCATGTTCTTCCAGTGTCTCTACTCGCTTATTGAGTCGGAACGCCGGTGTAATCCATTTAAAGATTACAGCTGCTGCACCTCCAACAATGGACACTCCTCCGCAGACTGAAAGAAACAATTGAATAAATTCCTGTATGCTCATTTAGCTACTCCTTTTCCCAGTAATATACCGGGATCTCATTACCACTATCCCATGTATCGAAATATTTGCCGTTCTGCGCTGTCACCACATGGCCATCTATGCAGAGGATATATGTACCTGTCGGATGATCTGCGCAAAAGTCATTGACTGTATAGATATATCGTTCTGACTGCTCAATCAGTTTGCGTCTGTATCCATGCTTATAGAGGTACGCTCCCCAGACATAATTTGCGCTCGGCATATCTGACAGAGCACATGCCTGTATCATTAATCCGGCGAATACCGTTTCCCAGTCAAACCCGGTTGCTTTGCATATTGCCCGGACAGCGCAATCTCCGACTCGATTCCCGGCAGGATTTGGATTGTAATATTCCCATCTATCCATCAGTCAATCCCCTTTGCTGTTTTATATCGTCTTGCCGCTCCTCTGGCTTTTGCAGCGTTCTGGCGGTTCCACTTAGCGATCATGAGCCGGTCTTGCAGTTCCCTCAGGTCATTCCGTTTGCAGTAATCTTTGTATGCAGCATTTTGTTTTTGGAGAAGGTAAGACTTCCGGTCAAGGTCTTGTTGGAGTGCGAATTTTGCCTTTTCATTCGGTGCATTGTCAACTCCTGCTTGCAGTCCAAGAACCTCTCTCTTCGTTTTGCGGATTCTTCGCTCATAAGTACGTTGCCGCTGTTCTTTTTCGTACTGCTTGCCTTTATCAGCTTTATCCTGTGCTGATAGTTCTGCATAAGGATTAAATTCTCCGTCACTTGCCCCAAAGCTATGCCGACAGTTGACCCCTGACAGTCCACTTGCCGTCCCATATCCAGTCAACGAGAACGGTGGAAATTTCTTACTCTTGCCAGAACGAGAGTATATCTTGCCTTGCCACCATGAGTGATTTCCCGGATTCTCACCGCCATCACCCATTCTGGCTCCTATGTGCGCACTGACCAAAACTAAATCCCAGTCCATTTCTTCCATGCGCTTTAGAGATATATCTCCCGTAGCCTGCGCCACACCGGTTCTGACAGAGCGTGCTACTGCTGTTTCAATCGTGTCTTTTCTGCCAGATGAATATGTGACGGTAACGCCATCACTCACAACGTTATTAACTGCTTCTTTAATGGCTTGCGTATACCCAACTGCTCCAGTCATCACATGATTATATGCAAGGTCGCATTGTTCGATATAGAGTCTCTGAGCGGCACTTGCAGTTGTTCTTGTGAAGTTCTTCCACTCGCCCATGGTTGCAAGCATGTTCCGTTCCATGAGCCTTATCATAGACGGAGACTGTTCAAGCGGTACAGGGCTTAACCCTGCCGCCTTATATATCTTGTCATCGTAGTTCATTGCAGTGATTCCGGCATCCTCAAACGCTTCGAAAAGCTCCTGCTGTTCACGTTTCGTGTATCTGGATAGTTCCGCTAGAATGTCCTCTAGCAATTCACCAGATTCCTGTAGCGTTCTGATTCTCCACGCATCTGCATTGGTCAGAATATAGTCCTCACCTCTGCCGATTCTTGCCATCATTCGAGATACAATCTCAGAGATGATATACTGATGCAGTTCTTCGGCAATTTGCTCACTTCCCTCTGTTATCCGACGTAAATATTCTGGACTAAGTATAGCATATCACCTCTTTCGATAAAAGTCGTGGTACATGTTTGGGCTTTTTTGATGGTTAATTAAAGCTATGACTAAATATCAGATAAAATTAGTCATAGAAAGTTATAGATTAGTCATAGAATTTAGTCATAAAGCCCTCTTTAGTTAATTAGTTAAAAATTGTGTATATGCAATAGCACCAGCAATCTGCTCTGCAATTTCATAAAATCCTGCGTTATTCGGATGTAGCCAGTCCGTAATTACTCTAACTGTTTCTTCACTCCCTTTGTAAATTGGGATCATTTTATAAGGAGAAAAGTGGATACTGTCAAACAAAAGTGCAATATCAATATATGTGCAAAATGATGAATATGAAGTATTTTTACATAAATCCTCATACCCTTTATTTAGGTTTATAACTAGCCTGTTAAAAGCAAGGGCGTTTATTGATGTTTGAATATTATTGGCATACTTCTGACCAACGCAAAAAATCTTGCAATTAGGATATTGAGAATGAATAATATCAACAAGCGACCTCATTCTATCAACTGTTGTTCCTGCGATTGTATCGTAATTTGAAATACCCACAATCAAGTCATTTACACCACATTCAATGACAGCGTAATCAATGGTTTCCGCATTCGCATATTGTTCCATATATTTTACTAATGACACATTCCCATCATAAAGAAATGGGTTATTCCATGTTACTTCTGGTCTGCCTTGTGAATTATCTGTTTTTATATAATCCATCAAAGTAATTCCACCAACACCGCAGTTTTTACAAGTGACATCGTCATTCGTATCTTCTTTGTGACCTACGAAATTAAGATTTGTAAGACCTAAATCGACTGTAAGATTTCTTTTAACTTCACATGGTAGAACTCCCATATCAGTAAAACTATCACCAATTAAAAGTACATTCTTTTTACTTGATGGATTTGTCAATTTAGATGAATCAGCAGTTCTCAACCATAAAGTTTTTGAAAAATATGCCTTTCCGGTCACTTTATCTTTGATATATACCGGAGTTCCCTCGCCACTATCAGCAATCGCAATACAATTATTTCCTTTGTTTGTATAAACGGAATAATTATTTTGCTCTGTGTATAGAGCATAACCTGATCGTCCAACGATTAAGTTCTCTATAGGAATCTTTCTATCTCTACCCTGCCTGCCTTTAATTCCATAAATAGTTGATGGACAAAAGAACTCTATATCTGATTGATAATCTGTTTTATTATATGCTGAATTTGCCTTTTCAAGAGCTTCTTCCGCATTGAAATTATCCTTGATGGTTTTCTGACCATACGGGATAAATTTAGATGGTATAGGGTTATTTACAGTAATCATATCAACAGTTAGCCATGTCCCTTCTGTTGAATGGTTTGTGTATGTATAACAGCAAAGTCTTACATAATAGGCATTTTCCGGAACAGTTGCTTCTAGTCCTCTTGTACTCTCATTGCTCATGTATCCGATTTGCGAGAGATATTTTTTGGAAGCATCATAAAAAGCAAATGTGTGTATATTAGAACCTTGGTATTGAAGCTTTGCCCTGATTATATTTCCTGGTGTGCATGGGATATATCCGCTTATAATAAAGTTATTGGCATCCATGATGTAGCTAGACGTAAGATTTGCAAATCTTTTATTTAACTGCAAATCAGAATCTTCTGTATTTAACATATTTACTGATACATCAAAAGTTACATCTTTTAAGTTACCTATATCTTCCTTTAGCGAATCAGTTTCTGCCTTTGCTTCTTTGAATTTATCGCCTACCGCTTTGGAGTCGGCAAATGCTCCCTCTAAAGACAATGTTGGGTCAGAAGCTGGCGTTCCAAACACTGCGTTGTAAGGCAACTGTCTCTTCTTTCCATCTGCTGTAACTATCCCTTTAAATGTATCAGCCATTGTTGTTTGCCTCCTCCGTTGCTTTCAAACTCACATAGCCATCTGCGTCCATGTTAAGTCCAACACCCTTATCGGACAGGTATGTCTGGACTGCTTCTGCTATAGCTTCTTTACTGGTTCCTATTCCGTCTACACAAAGTTTATACAAGTATTTTTCTTTCCTCGTGATCGGCTTTGGGAGTTCGCCCGTGTAATCGCCTGTCAAGTACGCAAGATATTTTTCTTCCCTTGTTATTGGTTTATCTGCCATCTTTTTACTCCTCTCCGAATAGTTTTGGCTCGTCTGGCTGAGCTTCTTTGACCATTGCTTTTGCTTCTTCCTCAGTCATTCCCTCAAATTTCACGAAATACAACCATGCCGGAACCTTGCCGGTGGTCACATACTGCCACCATCTTGCACGGTCGTTTTCTCGCACATACAGGATATCTCCGAAATCATAATTGACTTCATAAGCTCCGACAGGTGCAAGCCCGTACAGGTCAGCGTAAACGTTCAGTGCGTAGATTACTTCATCCAGACAGGATTCCAGTTTGTCACGTACATCTTTGATAAACTGGACTGTCCTCTGCTGTTCTGCTTCTACTCCTGTAGCTGTCTGAATGCCGCTAGATTCATTAAAAACAAAGTATCCGTTAGAGAATCCAATCTTGTACCCTAACTGGCTTAAAAGGGCATTTATGCCGGTTATACGGGTATCTGTGTTGAGCTGTGGATTAATTTCTTGGTAAAACTCTTTCTCGTCCTGCCCGAATACATTCTTGACAAAGTGCGGTAAGTTCATCTCATTCCGTCTGTTCTCCATGCCCTGTGGCGACATGGCTGATACAGGCGTGTCGCTTGGCATCAGCAGTCTATCATCTAACAGAGCAATCTTCTGAGAATCAAAAATTTCTCCGGCATTACGGCTGTATGCAATGTCGAGGTCTTTTAACTCTTCAATGGCTTCAGCGAATATTGGAAGTCCAAGCGGTGTACTGATATCTACATTATTTGCCTGTGGTGTCCGAAGTACTCCGTACAGAGGTCCATCTAGCTTCTCACCATTTGCTTTGAGAATCGGTGGTGTATCTGCCATAAGGTCAGCCCATTTGGTTTGTTTAAGGTCAATTTTATCACCGATTGATTGAGGGGATTTTGATACATAGGCTCTGTTAGAAACGTAGTACGGGTAGGTCGTCACGCCGTCCACGGTGGTCTCAACAAACCTATGATATTCAAGCCGTGTATAGTATTTCCGACCAACAGTGTAAGAATCCTTGAATATAATCCCCTTAATTTCCTGATTATCATAGTCCACAATCATCACATCTGCCGGAGTGAATATGTCAAGGCTCTCACCGTTTGGCTTGATGAATACTGTTCCATAGGCACAGCCATATTCTACCCAGTGACGAATCTGGAAATATACCTTGTCGATCTGCTCCTGCAGCCACGTAGCTCTTGCGGATCCGTCTATCTGAATGCCGATCGCCAGTGTTGCGAGCCGAGCTGTTTCTGAGCAGACAGATTTCGCGAAATTAATCGTCTTGATATTGTTCTTATCATCTAACCATTCCGGCGCACCTCTGTAGATGTTCGCACACCGGTTAATCAGTGATTCCATTTCTGGAAATTCTGCTGCCTGGATATTGAAGTCCTCTTCAGCTTGTTTTTTGAATATCATGTTAAACCACCTTTTTAGTGTTGTTATAAGTCCCATTATGCACTATGTCCTCTTCTCATTGACAATGGACTTGTCGCATACCTGAGAGAATCTATCCAGTGATCGTTACCATCCGGATAATCTGCGATAACTTCTCCATTGCTATCTACTTCATGTTCATAATTTATAATTTCCTTGTATGCTCTAGGTGTTCGTGCCGGATCAATGACTAATGTTCGGCACTGTAACCACTCAAATGTATATTTGCGGCTTCCCGGTGTAACAATGGCCCTACGTGCTGGAAGCCCTGCATCTCGGAAGTCAATAATACTTTCTTCTTCATCAACTCCGCAAGATATTGAATAATCATCATATCCTTTTTTCTTTATCTGGTTAGCCATTGCTGTATTTCGAATTTTACATCCGCCAAGCTCATCCAGCAGAATAACTTTGTCCTGATTAGGTACATAAGCCACACGGATAAACGCTTTGGGATCCGGATACCATCCCCAGTCTTGTCCCTGATAGACACTTTGATACTTCTGAATTTCTTCGTCTGGAATCGTTCGGATTTCCAACAACTCAAAGATATTTGTACCGAGTCCGACAGGCAATCCAAGATATTCATGCTGATAGGCTCTTGGATTTGTCTTTTTAAGATGCTCCGCATCATCAAGGAATTGTTGACCAAGCCATTCAACAGGAACTGATCTGTAGTCACTCTTATGCCTGTAGCTGTCGTCTCGTGGCTCTTCTACATACACATTCGCCCAGTTGCTCCGGCTGATTGGCGGATTGAATGTCTTAAATACAACAAACTTACTGCCACCTCGAAGAACTGACTGCTGCACTGTACGAATTTCTTCAATGCCAGAAAATTCGTCAAGTTCCTCGAACCAGAGATACTTGAAATATCCCTTGCTTGCTTTAATAGATTTAGTCTTTTTTGCCTTGTCCAGTCCTCTGAATATGATTTTCTGTCCAGTAGGCTTATAAGTGTACTGCATAGGGCTTACACTGGTATCCCACAAGTCATTAACTCCAAGTGCATCAATTCCCCATGCTATCTGTTCATACACAGATTCTCGGAGTGTATTTCCAACTTTTCGGAATATGACTGCATTAGTTATTGATCCATTAATAGCATCTTGCATCATCTGGAAAGGAATCATAACACCTACAAAAGATGATTTAGTTGATCCACGTCCTCCATACAAATCATAATAAGTGTGCTTGCCATCCAGAATATCCCAGAATACATTGTAAAAAGCTGGAGCTATAATTTCATTCAGATTAATCGGATTTTCATTCATTCTGTTTCTCCGACCTCGGAATATTATTCACAATCGTAATCTTTCCATCTCCAGAATCATCATTTTTCTTGTCAGCATCCCATCCCTTAAAATTATTTCTCAAGCTGAACTGAGCACCATTTGAACCGTCACGATCAAATAATCTTTCTTCTGTATACTGTTCCACTCTGGCTTTCGCGCGCGTTATCGTGTCCATGAATTCTGCTTTTCCCTGATAGTTTAAAAGACTATTAAAGCCAAGTGCCAAAGCAAGCCCTGTAACGGTCGGAGGGTGAACGTCTACGAATATGGGTGAACCAAATTTATTAAATATTTGCTTTCCCTTACTATCAGTCAAAGGATAGCCTTTGCAGTTTTCAAAATACTGTTCTATTTTATCTTCTATTTCTACGGCACTTGTGTACATTGGTGTCATTCCCACGTTCTCACCTCCAACTGGCTATAAAATCCCATAGTAACACTTCTGAGTATATTCTATCACAGGTCAGCGGAAAAGTTGTGGTACATGTTTGATGAATTTTGCGTTAAAAAAGAGCCGGTAAATACCGACTCTCTAATTTTATAAACATATTTATTTTTCTTCTCTCAATGCATATTCTCTAAATCTATTTGAGCATTGCTCAAAATCATCATCTTCTCCAGAACAGCTATATGTTTTCTGACATTTCACACAATCAAATAAAACTGATGTATCTATCAATCCCTTTGGCATATCCGTGGATCCGTCCAAAACCGATGCAAACTTTTCAAATTTCTCAACGCTCATATTTTCAATTTGTTTTACTATATTTTGTTTCATTTTATCGATGTTTTTCATTTTTACTTTCTCCTTTTTTTCTTTAATTATATGTCAAAATCATATCATTTTCAATTATTCTATTCGTTTTCCTGTAGTTTTCTGATTACCTCGCCTTGATCTCCCGGACACCCCACGAAACACTCCGGACAATGTTCGTAGAATGTACATCTGATGCAGTCATGTGGACTGATTGAGCTGCAATATTGATGCAGTACTGCGAATGCTGATACGGCGAACTGTGGGGTTACTTCTGGTGTAAGTTTGTCTGACATATTTATTACTCCTCCAGGAATACTTGCTTTTTCCATTTTGTTAATCCTCCGCTCCAAATATTTTTCTTAAACTATGCTGATAATTTTTCACTGTTCGTTCAAGAGCACTATAAGTTGGTCTCAGTTTACATCTTTCTTTGTACCCGTCACATTTAGTTCCGAATAGAATAGTGTTTCTACATATACCGTCTTGACTAGCACAACATTTATTCATTTCTTCATCTCCTCCAACTTCTTCTCTATCGGATTAAAAATATTTTTATCCTCGTTTGGTTTTATACTTTGCGTATTTTGATTCTCCAATACAACCTTCGTATAATTTTCGCAAAGCAGAGCCAAGACCATTCTCCATGTCTTCGTCTACTTGTTTTGCTGTATCAGAAGCATTGCCTAAAATATCAGTTGCTTCAAACACATAGCTTCTTACCATGCTTAATTCTCTATCCGTAAAATAAATGTTTCTTCCCATTTTGTGCCTCCTTAAAATTAAATTTAATTTCTGAATTCCTCCAACTTCTTCTCTGCTTCTTCACGGGTGAAGAATAAAAATTTGCCAAGACGATCATAATAATTTCCAATCCGAATATATCGCAAATCAACTTCGACTATATAATATTCTTCCCTGCTATCACATTCACGTTCACAACTATAGATTTCACATTTATTTCTTCTCTCACCGTATTTAGTGCATTTTGTCCATCTATAGTTTATTTGATACAATACTCTGTTTAAATCGTCTGGTAATCTCACAAGTAAGCCCTGTTCTTCTAACTGCTCGTATTCTGCCAGCTTTTTGCAAGCGTCAATCATAAGACTACAATTATCGTCTAAGCATTCTCCCATTCCGCAACATGGCTCTTCAAAACATTTAGGATAATACGCATTGCCTATTTCGGATATCTTTGTTAATCTCTCCATCTACTTCGCCTCTTCCATCTGGCTTTCTACAGTATCTGCAAGCAGCTTCAAGGACTTAATAAATGAGTCCGTCAATGCTGTTCTGTCCGGGCATTTAGCAAATGCTCTGACAAGTTTTACTGCACCCTTGATTTTTTCTTCATCTTCGATAATTTCGGATGCTTCACACAATGTTTTTTCATCATTTCTGTAAGTAACGGTCTTGGCACAGTAAAAATTTAATATGTTTGGAAATGGAATTTCAATATGATTTAAATGATTTTCTCTCGCCCATGTGAATCCCTGAAATCTCGCTATTTTTAGAATACTCAAATATTCTTCCTGTGTCTTTACAAATACACTTTTCCCTGTTAAATCAATCATCATAATTTCCTCCTGTAATCTCATCAATACAATCATTCCAGCCGATCTTATAGCTCGGCAGTTTACCTCCTGCTTTGAAATACTCGCCGTTATAAAGCCCAGTTAGTTTCATTTTCTCTGGCAATGGCTTCAATGGACATCCTTTCATTAACTCATCCCATGAATCACCAGCTTTGAAATTTGCATCATCATCTTGTGCTGTACATTCATCTGCACCGTTTAATAGCGGACAACATATACATTTCTCTGGTGTATCAATCACTAATACTGATTTACTCATTTTCTCCTACCTCTTTTCTACAAGAATGCTCCATACTTCGCAGGACTGATGATATCAATTTTTCTACTGTCAGCCTGATAATATCCAACTATTCCATTCTTTTTATTTTCTTCTCTTGTGAACATAGTGGAAATGTCTTTACCTTTGCTCATCTGATTTCTCCTGTAATAATTCTGGGTTGTCAAACACGTTTCCGGCAATTTCAGCCTTTCTACGCCAATATCCAAGTTCTTTTCGGTAAAATGTCTCTTCTGGAAAATCAACATAAAATCCCAAATTATAGCTTTCGCAATCAAAACTCGAACAATACGTTCCAAATTTTACCGTGGCATATTCTCCGTTATGATTAACAATATCGTTCTCCCAAATCTTATTTCCGTTCTTGTCGTAAAGTCCTGTGAACTGGCAGAGGGTTTCTGAGCTAACTTTAAACCATCTAATTACAGGAGGGCAAAAAATCTCAAACATACTGGATGTATCAATGCCGATAAATGTTTCACCCCTGCATTCCGTGTAATGTCCTTCTATCCATTCACCATTATCAATCCGCTTTGCCTTGAAAAGAATTTCTCTCATTCAACTCCACCGCCTTTCACGATTTCAATTGCCATGTGCGTTTCAATAATTTCTCTTTTACGATCCCACCCCATGGGTCTTGCTATACAGCTTGCTCTTAAAATTTCATCCGTAACCTTTTCCACATCAAAAGCAGTCGGCTGTTCTTCTACTGCTTTCATGCAATTCTGGATTGCAGAATATACCGCACTAGATATTCTTCTCTCACCTGCGCATTCTCTTTCATCCGGTGCTTCTGTCAGTGCATAATCGTTCAATGCCATAATAAGTTTATCTGCATCAATCAACCTCATCGTTCGTCCTCCTGTTCTCTCTTAAAAAATTGATGATAAAACTTTCTCTGGTGACTTTGGCTTCTGACTATACGCCCAGAT
>OLPU01001236.1_pt1 | contig 19617 bp, 30 predicted proteins | sample 1673111 | NCBI WGS metagenome assembly OLPU01 (sample SAMEA3136755, study PRJEB25190) | human gut metagenome | reverse complement strand
GCCATCGTGCAGCGTGCAGATGACACCATCGCGCGACTGCAGCAGGCACGCGCCACCATCAACGAGATGGTCGATGAGGTATTTGACATCCAGGAGGGCATCCCACTGGACGACCTGGACCTCGAAGAACCACCGAAACCACGCAACTTCCTAGATATTTTCTCATAACGAAAGGAGAACAACATGATCAACAACGATGTAATCAAGCTCGACCTGAGCGGCGAAGGCCTGACCAGCGAACAGGTGCAGGAACGCATTGAGACCTATGTCGAACAGCGTGCAGCGCAGATCGCCAAGGAGACCGAGGAGAGCATCCTCGAACAGGCCCGCAACACCAGAGACGAAGACATCCTCAAGGCACGCGGCAACCGCCAGCTGACCAGCGAAGAAACGAAGTTCTATAACGAGTTCGCACAACTTGTCCGCGATGGCTTCGTGCAGGGCGTTGCAGATGTTCCGATGCCGTACACAATCATCGAGCGTGTCTTCGAAGACCTCACCACCAACCATCCACTGCTCCAGTGTGTGGAGTTTGTGACCGCGCCAGCACGTGCTGACCTTGTTTACAACGCTGATGGCGTGAAGCTCGCCACCTGGGGCAAGATCGACGCTGCGATCACCAAGGAACTCGAAACCGGCTTCAAGACCATCTCTCTCACTGCCGGCAAGCTTTCCGCATTCATGCCGGTCTCTCTCGGCATCATCGACCTCGGCCCGGTATGGCTCGACAACTATGTTCGCACCGTGCTCTCTGAGGCGATCGCCGAAGGACTGGAAGACGGCATCGTCAACGGCAACGGTATCGACAAGCCGATCGGCATGATCAGCAACCTGGAAGGCAGCTACTCCGGTTCTACCGGCTGGCCAGCGAAGACCGCGACCGCTGTCAATGCGCTGGACCCTGCGACCTATGCGACCATCCTTGCGCAGCTGGCAACGCACCCGGCAGGCGATGACTACGGTACCGACAGAAGCCGTGCGGTCAATGAAGTGCTGCTGATTGTGAACCCTGCGACCTACCTCAGCAAGGTCTATCCAGCAGTGACCATCATGAACGCGAACGGCACCTATGTACAGGCGTTCCCGTTTCCTACCCGCGTCATCCAGTCCAACGCCGTACCAGCCAACAAGGCCATCTTCGGCGTGGATCAGAAGTACTTCTTCGGGCTCTGCTCTGATCAGGGCGGCAAGCTCGATTTCTCCGACCATGCGAAGTTCCTGGATGACCAGCGTCTGTACAAGATCAAGCTCTATGGGAACGGCACGCCGAAGGACAACAACGCGTTCTACTATGCCGACATCTCCAATCTCGAGGCCACCTATCCAACCGTGAACACTGTTGGCGGCACTGAAGACGCTGGTGCCTGATCATGGCGCTCATTGACGACGCTAGGAGCGTCCTGCACCTGGACGGCGTCACAGATGAAGGAACGGTCACGCGCCTGAACATGCTCATCGACCATGGTCAGGCGTACTTGACCGGCCTGTGTGGCGCGAAGCTCGACTACGAGAACGACCGCGAGGCACACGCGCTGCTCATGGCGTATGTGCGTTACGCGTATAACGATGCGGTGGAAATGTTTCTTTCGAATTTTCATGATGACATTTTCCGCAAGCAGTTGGACGTGGCGATTGCGTTGAGAGAGGAGGAGGCTAATGCTGACCAATCAAGCGAGGCAGGCGGAGGCTCAGACACCACTGAACCAGTGGGTTGAGCTTTGGCATCCGCGTCTGTCTGAAACGAAAGACGCCACCGGTGCACGTGTTGATGTGCCGGGAAAGGTTGCTGCGTTTTGGGCAAATGTCTCTCGCTCTCGCGCAACGGAAACCACGGAGGTTGGCAGAACGGTCCCGTTTGCATACTACAAGATTCGGATTCATTGGCGTGATGATATCAACGAAGCCATGTATTTGGTTTATCAGGGGAAAGAGCTGGAGATCAATAGCATCATTGATTTGCAGGAACGTCATAAGTATCTGGAGCTTGAGTGCACAGAAAGGGTGACGCCAAGTGGCTAAGTATAAAGGCTTCGATGGTATGGATGAGTTTCTGGCAGCAGTTGACGTTGTTCAACAGAAGGCCCCTGGTCGATTGATTGGAGAACTCGAACGTGAAGCAAAGCAGGTTGTAAGGGTGTATAAATCTGCGCTTCGCCCGTACGAATATACGGGCAATCTACGACGAGGACAAAAGGCTCAGAAGGGCGCCACGAAACGAGATAATGATTATGCAACTGTGGTTTATCGCACACGTAAAGCAGCTCATACGCACTTGTTTAATGACGGCCATTCGGTGGTGGCACGTGGCCCAGATAAGCGGTCACGTAAACCACGAGGGCAGGGGACTGCAAGAGATGGCAAGACGCCGATTAAGCAGTATCCGAGTCAAGGTGGGCTTTCTCGTGTGAGGGGCCGAAATGTGCTGAATAGAACCATCAGCAACGAGGAGCCGAAATTGCAGAAGAAGCGCGAGCAAATGATTGAAAAGATCTTCAAGGAGTTGATGTGAATGGCGGAAGCGAATACGCCGACTGTAATCGATGTACAGAAACGCGTGAGCGAGGTCGTTGAACAGGTGACTAAGCTCAAGGTCGTCAGCATTGACAAGCTTGAAGGTATCGACGATCTTCGGCCAGTGTTTATCGTCGATACAGAGCTCAGTGATCAAAGTCCATACATGAAGAATTGGGCGGAGAATGAAGTGCTAGTCGACATATATTACTTTGGCGGATCTACTGTTGACTGCAAGCAGATGGCCGACAAACTCAACGCTGTATTCTGCAATCCGTTAAAGATTGGACCTGTTGTGGTGGTTCCAGATGCGCATAATGCAACGGTATCGAGCAAGTATATCTTGACGTACAACATGACAATTAGCTATCTGACTCTCATTGATAACGAATATATTGACATTACCATGGGCCACATCGACCATATCAGCGATTACAACACTGATGTGATCGGCGAGGTCTACAGCAATAACGAACTAATAGCAAAGGAGGAAGACAATGGCAGCGATTAAACTCGGTGATTTCGTAAAGATCACTTTCCAGGACAGCGGCGACGTTGCGATCACGCAGTTGGATACTGGCACGGTGTGCCTCTATCTGCAGGATACCGTGACTTATGTCGGTGTCTATCATCTCACCAATGTCAACCAGATTCCCACCACTCTCGCGGAGGAGAACCAGGAATATCTGCGTCTCGCCTTTCGCGGCAAACCTCGCAAGGTTATCGCTGTTGTGCAGGAAGGCACGGCGACCGCCTTAGATGTGGACACCACGAAGTTAGGAATTCTCGAAACACTGACCTTCGATTATCTCGCATTTCCAGGCATCGACAGTACGGATGCTACAGCGGTAGCGACATGGGTCGAGGGCGTAAACGCCAATCCAATCCACCGATTCTCCTGCGTGCTGCCGAATACGGCAGGGGATGACTGGCACATCATCAACTTTACGCAGGAGACAGTAACAGTTGATGGTAAGGTGTACAACACTTCGCAGGCGACGGCTTATGCTGCCGGTGCCATTGCAGCAGTTGTACCTAATCAGTCCATGACGATGCATACAGCAGATGTCGACAGCTGTTCGGCAATGACGATCGCAGAGATTGACAAAGCTGGCGAAGACGGCGAGCTTGTTATGTTTGATGATGGCGACAACGTGCGCTTCGCGAATGATACCAACTCGCTTACCACGTTGGATCCAACCACACAAGACGAAAGTTATCAGGATATTCGATGCGTCGCCATTATGGACCTGTTCTATAACTCCTGCAAGATCGCGATCCTTGAAAAATACATCGGTAAATACGCCAACACCTACCAGAACAAGCTTATGCTGGTCGGCGAGATTTACGGACTGCTCAAGGAATTTGAGAACGCGGGGCTGTGCGAACAGGGCGACACCAATGTTTCGATCAATTTGGAAGCTCAGACGAGCTATCTGCGCAGTATTAGCTACCGCACGGCAGATGGACGCGGTGTCGATGACATGACTCAGGATGAGATTTTGCGTGCCAACACGAAGAAGAAGGTGTTCCTGAAGGTGCGCATGATTCCTGTGAGCGCTATTGAAGCGGTCGAGATTCTTGTTGAGACCTAAGGAGGTGGAGTAGATGGGACAGACAAAGAACATTGATCCAAAAAACGTCATCAATGGTACTTTTGGATACTTGTATATCGATGGTGAAGAGATCGCAGAGTTGACCACTGTCAAGGCGCAGGATGACATTGGCTACGAAGACATCGACCAGCCAGGACATCTGCGCAGCGGCAAGAAGATGATCAGCGTATCTGGCACAGGTGAATTCGGGATCAACAAGATCACCAACGCCTATAACGAGAAATGGGCGGCGAAGATCGATGCAGGTGAGCAGCCAGAAGTTACGATCACCACGGTCGAAGCGGATCCGAACGCTTTGGAGAGTGCGACGTGGCAGTTCTATAACTGTACGATCGAAAACATTCCATATATCAATGCTGCTGCTAAGACGATTACGCAGGATACTTATACTTTCGCGTTCCTGGATCGTAAGAAACTGGACGCTATCAGCTGAGGAGGTAGAACATGGCAGAAAACAACATTGTGAGCAAGCTTCTGGCTTTTGATCGCGGTGATATTGAGCGTCGCAAGAAGGTATTCCCGATGGCGCTGAGCAAGTTGGGCGGTCAGGTTTTCGAATTCGAGATCGTGGAGCTGGACGCCGAACAGGCTTGCAAGATCCAGGACAAGGGACTGGAATTCGAACAGGCCACCGGCATGGTGTATATGCGCCGCTGGGACATGCTGACGAAGGCCATTATTGCTGGCTGCCCGTCGGTGTTTCACAACCAGGAGATCCGTAAGCACTATGGTTGCAACACCTTCGAAGATCTTGTGAAGCTTTTGCTTACAAAGGCAGAAGCGGAATCGTTGACGGAGGCGATCAATTCTATCAGCGATGTAGATGCCGAAGAATGGGATTTTTCAACAGATGATCTAAAAAACTGATCGAGCCCGGTGAGGGACAGGATATTGATGTATGGGCAGAGGCTTATTTATTCCATCTTCACGACAAGTGGCCGTGGGAATATGAGGCGCTGCCCTATTTCAAAAAGCGCGTTGTTCAGCGCTTCCTGAGCTGGGAGATTCAAATGATCAATGAACAGAACAAGCAATAGGAGGTGACAGACCATGGCAAGTAAACGCATTCAAGCGATCCTAAGTCTACGCGATGATTTTTCGAAAGCGCTCGACAAGGCGAAAGTTAGCACTGAAAACTTTAGCAAAGAATGGGATCGCGTTGGACGCTCGATTGAAAAGCAAGGGAAGAAGATGAAAAACTTCGGCAGCATGCTGAGCTCTACTGTGACCACGGCTGTCGCTGGTTTTGCTACTGCTGGAATTGCTGCCTACAACGAAATGGACGCTGGTATGGATACCGTCATTGCGAAGACCGGCGCCACGGGAAAAGCACTTGAAGCAAACAAGAAGGTCTTTAACGACCTGTATCGCACATCGGCTTTTGGCTCCGAACAGATCGGCGAAGCTGTCGGCTACATGCAGTCGTTTACGGATACCACAGGCAATCAACTTGAGAACCTGTCACGCACCGCGCTGCAGTTCAGCGAGATCACGGGCTCTGAGGTGTATGAATCCATTCTGATGGCCAATCGCGTGATGGAGCAGTTCGGTGTTGGCGCCAACCAGATGCCTCGCATCTTTGATGCAATGGCAGGCGCTGCACAGTCGAGTGGAATTGAAGTCGGCGAGCTTTTCGATGTTGTGCAGGAAAACATCCCACAGCTGAAAGAGCTGGGCATGGGCTTCGAAGACGCTTTCTCATTTGCTGGGCGTGTCGGTGAAGCTGGTTATCAGATGGACCGTATCTTCGATTCCATTAAGGACAGCCAGAGCGTGCTTGCGGAGAGTGGTTATGGTCTGCGCGACGGTCTGAAGATGGTGCAGTCGCAGCTTGAAAGCGCGTCGAATGACACTGAGCGCCTGGGCATTGCGGTGCAGTATTTCGGTGAAGAGAATGCTGCCTACATGCTCGATGCGCTCGAGAAGGGTGTCGTCGATCTGGAGAACTTCTCGAATACGTCTGGCAGCGCTGCCGGCACAGTCGCGAAGTCGTACCAGGCGATGAAGGGACCGATGGAAACGCTCCAGACAACATGGAACAATCTCAAAGGCACAGCCGGGCAGTTTGCGACGGCGATGATCGAAGGGGCTTCGCCGGCACTGGAAACTTTCTCTGGTTTGTTACAGCGTGCAGGCAACTGGGTAACTGGTCTCGATGATGGGCAGAAACGCATGTTGGCAACGGTTGCGCTGGTCGTTGGAGGTATTGGACCATTGATCACAATACTTGGCGGCCTTGTGACAGCATTCGGCAGCGGATTTGCATCTGTGATGAGTTTTGTGACGATCCTGACACGTGTGGTATCGACGGGTGGACTTGTCGTAAGTGCTGTGCAGGCGATCGTCGGTATTCTTGGCGGACCTTTGACGCTGGCGATCACAGCAGCAATTGCAATCGGGGTGTCTTTGTACAAGAACTGGGATACAGTCAAAGCAAGGGGAATGGACGCATTCAAAACGGTTACAAATTGGGTGAATAACGCAAAAAGTGCAGTCAGCAACCTCTGGCAAGAAGTAAAGAATTTTGTCGCAGATTCAGCGTTGGGGCGCCTTGCTAGCAAGCTGGGAGACGTGTTCTCTTCTGGTGGCAGTATTGGCCACAATGCGAAGGGCACGTCCTTCTGGCGGGGCGGACCAACGATGGTTCATGAACGTGGCGGCGAGATCATCGATGTGCCGCGCGGTTCGCGCATCTATCCGCATGATCGCAGTGTGCAGATGGCCTATCGTGACGGACAGAAGAGCGGAGGCAGTCTTAATGTGAACTTCGCTGGCGCTACGTTTGTGGTGCGCGAGGAAGCTGATGTCGACAGAGTCGCTCGCGCGATCGTGAAGAGGCTGCAGCTGGCAGAAAGGAACAGGGTGACGTCATGAGCTTTGAAGTATGGCTGAGCTATAACAACAGAGAAGAGACGCTTCAGCTGCCGGTGGTGCCGTTTTTCACTCTTGAGACATCTCAGGGTGTCGAGACGATGACGCTGCATCAGCTGAGTGAAATCTCTCTTCCGGGGCTGAAGGGCCTCGATGCGATGACGCTCGAAAGTTTCTTTCCGCATGCTGGCGCCACCTATGGCTTCATGCAGTATAGCCCGCCTCCAGATCCATGGGAATGCGTGGCGATGATCAAGCGCTGGAAGGAAAGCAGACGTCCGATGCGCGTCATTGTTACGGAAACGGATATCAATGTGGCGATGCTCATCAAGTCGTTCAACTATGGCGTAGAGGATGGCACGAAGGATGTGAAGTGGCAGTTGGATCTGCTCGAGTACGTGTTTCTTCCAGCGGCAGTATCGGCGACGGCGAGAGCCACGACCAGCGAGAACGCTGTGGCTGGCAGTCATGAAGGCGACACAGAATGGACGATCAAATACGGCGATACGCTCACGGGCATTGCGAAGGCTGTCTATGGTGATACTTCGATGTGGAAAGAAATCTATGAGGCAAACAGAGATTTGATCACGAATCCAGACTCCATGGCTAATATCGAGGGGCAGACGATCATGTTACCTCAGAAATCAACATCCTCGACGAAAGTTTTGACAAGCGAGACGGCAGTAGCAAACAGCATGAAGGATCGAACAACCTACACGCTCAATAGTGGCGACACACTGACCGGCCTAGCACTGGCTGCGTATGGAGACACGAGCAAGTGGGAGATGATCTGGAAAGCTAACAAAGACAAGATCGGCGACAATCCGCATAGTTTGAGAGGCATTGCAGGGCAGGAGATCAAGTTGCCACTGCTAAACGAGAATGTTGCATATGTATGAGGAGGTGTAGACCATGGCGTTACCTGTATATGAAGATCAAGACTTGCGCGGGGACCAGCAAGCATTTCTTGACAGTTTGACGGCAGATGAACGTCGGTGGGGGAATGAGCATTCATGGGTACCAGTATCGGGCGAGATCATGGTCTATGTCAATCATTTCGATATCTCCGGATTGTTTTCGTCGGCGACATGGAGTGGCAGCAAGTCGGATGTGGCCAGAAAACTGGAGATAAGCATCGTCAGTGATGACAATTACTACATGCCTGCGTTTGAAGTCAAAATGCATGATATGATCCAGTTTTTTGTGGACGGGACTGAAATCTTTCGCGGGTATGTGATGGACATTAACCGTTCATTGATGGATAAGACCATTTCTTATACGTGCTACGATGCAGGGATTTTTCTCAGTAAGTCGAAGGGAAAGTATAAGTTCACAGGTGTGACGCCGCCAGAGGTTGTGCAGACTGTATGTGCAGATTTCGACATTCCTGTTGCTGCGCTGGAGGAAGGCGTGAACTATACGCGCATCCACGACAATGACAGTATCTATGACATCATTATGACGGGGTATACGCTAACTTCGCAAAGCAACGGCAAGCAGTATTATCTGCGCTTTGACCTGGGCGCGCTCAGCGTGCTCGAAAAAGGAAAGATTGTCTACGAATACATGCTTACGGTGGATCGTGACATCACAGATGCTTCTTTTCAGAGTTCTTCGCTCAATGCTGTGAACCGTGTCAAAGCCTACAACAGTGATGGCACTGAGGCTGGCGTCTTTTCGCTCGATAGCGAATATGATTTTCCCGGTGTGCTGCAGGCAGTATATAAGGCTGAAAATGGTTCCAGTGTCAGTGGTGGTGCAGAAGCGTTGCTGCAGGATGTGGAGCTTTCCGCGAGCATTGATGGTTTCGGTATTCTGGATTGCACGAGTGGTAAAGCGGTGGTTGTGAGCGAACCGACGACAGGCTTGGATGGGTTGTTTTACATTGACAGTGATACGCATACCTTCCAGAATGGCTTCCATACAATGAGCCTGGACATCGCTTTTGAGAATGTCATGGATCAGGTGCTTGCTGGGAATGTCGAGCAGGTGCAGTCATCGGCTTTCGGTTCAAGCAGCGGTTTGACGGTGCAGGAACGCGTATGGAATTTCTTGCGTGCACAGGGTTTTTCAGCGGCTGCGACAGCGGCCATCATGGGGAATATTCAACAGGAATCGGGCTTTGATCCAACCATCGAAGAGATTGGCAATGCGGTTGGCTTTGGTCTGTGTCAATGGTCGTATGAGCGGCGCACGAATTTGATCAATTGGTGCAATAACAACGGGTACGATTACAGTACGGTGGAGGGGCAGCTGGCCTATCTCATCTATGAGCTTGAGGGCGGTGACCCAACTTGTGTGTCGCTGATGAATCAGATGTGTGGCGGCCTGGAAGGCTTTAAGCAATTGACGGATGTTGCATTGGCGACACAGATCTTTCAGCAGTGCTTTGAGCGTGCCGGGATTCCGAATATGGGGAATCGCATTGATGCAGCCAACGAATTCTACAACAAGTGGAAGGATTACGAACAGATTCCGGCACCAACAGTGTCCGTCGGAGATGGCAGCGGGGCAGCGACAGGAAGTTTTGGCTGGCCGTTTCCGGGTGGTGTGGGAACGATTACGCAGTATTTTGGCGGTAGTAACGGTCATAGAGGCTGGGATATTTCGACGACTGGCGGATCAGGAGCAGGTTCTCCGGTGGTGGCTATCGACGGAGGTGTTGTTGAGTCGGCTGGCTGGGGTGTCGGCAGTGGCACTTATGGAAATGTTGTGACGATAAATCATGGCAATGGCTATTATTCACGCTACGCACATCTCTATAGTATTAGTGTCAGTGCTGGACAGAGCGTCAGCAAAGGGCAGCAGCTTGGGATCGAAGGCAGTACCGGCAATAGTAGTGGTACTCACCTGCACATTGAAATATTGTCAGGAGGCCCATGGGGTACGCTGATTGATCCTGGATACTATTGGTGAGAAGGAGGCCTGACATGGATAAGCGCAAAGAGAGCTGGGAGCAAGCTTTCTGGAATACAGTTGATGGTCATGTGCCAGAGGCGCCACGCCATGTGCAGCTGGCAAGACTTGAGAGCGTGGATCCAATTGTGGTGAATCTCGGTGGCCTGATGTACGAACAGGACCAGGGCGAAGTGCTCGTGAATCACTTCCTGACGAAGCGCACCTATGAGAATGTGCAAGTCAGTGGTTGTCCAGCACACGGCGGATATGTTGGCACGTTGACCTACCAGCCGGAGCTTGAAGCAGGGGACCTGGTCTGCATTGTGCAGTTGGAGGGTAGGCAGCAAATAGTTATCTTATGTAAGGTGGTGTAGGTAATGGCAAGTAACAACAGCATCATTCCGTGGACACTGCCGGTTAATCTGGAAACGACCACAACGATCCCACGTGCAGAGGAATGGGCCTGGGACTTTGACAACTATGAATTCAAGTTCAATAAGGCCGGGCAGATGTACAAGGTGTATGAAAATGAGGCTATCAAAGTTTGGATATGGAAGCTTTTCAAAACATGGCAATGGCACGAGATTGTGCATACGAATGCTTATGGCTCTGATTTATGGAGCTTGATCGGCGAAGGTTTTACACGAGGTTTTACTGAAAGCGAGGCCCGGCGCATGGCAAGAGAAGCGCTTGAGCGCAATTTGAGCCGATACATCACTCACATAGGAACGATTGATGTGCGTCTGGAGCACGGGAAATTGCATTTGAAGATCCCAATCACCACCATTTATAACAAGCGAGAGGAGGTCGTTGAGGTTGGAGTATGATTTGAACTTACCGACATACGAAGAACTGCTGCAGATTGGCCTGAGTGCATTGCCGGAAGGAACGGATCGCAGCGAGAACACATTCTATTATCCGATCGCCAGCGCTTTTGCACTGATGGGCAATGAGCTGATGATCAGTGAACAGATCGTCTACAACAAGATGCATCCCGAGAATTTGATCGGCAGTGAGCTCGACAGCTATATTGAAGAACGTACAAGTCTGACGCGCAGAGCTGCGACTCGTGCCACAGGCGAAGTCACTTTCACTGGTAATGTAGGAATCTATATTCCGCAAGGCGTGAAAGTGGCAGCTGGCGACCAGGAATTCGTGACGCTGTGGGGTGACACCATCAAAGAAGGTGGTACGGTCAACATCCAGGTGCAGGCGGTGAACATTGGTAACATTGGATATATCGCTGCATCAACGGTCGATGAAATCGTTACACAGGTGCCTGGCGTCACGGGCGTGACCAATGCTCAAGCGATGGTAAGCGGCATGGACGAAGAAACAGACAAGAATTTCTATGATCGCTACATGTGGCATTTGCATCATTTTCCATACAATCTCAACGACGATACGATTCGCGAGTGGGCATATGAGGTCGATGGAGTTGGCCAGGTCCGTGTTGTTGGTTCGAAGACTAGTCAAACCTTCACGGTATATGTGCTCGATACGAACTGGGAACCGGCTGGAGAATCGCTGATCACGGAGGTGCAGGCAGCACTTTCGAACAAGATCTTCTATGGATTCACGGTCATTACCACAGCTCCGATCAAGGAGCTTGTGCCAGTAACTATCACTATCCTAGAAGAAGACGAAGCACTGCAGGATGCTGTCGAAGAGGCGCTTATCTCGTACATTAAGACTTATCCTGATCCGTCCTGGGTACGCAATGATTTGACTGTATGGGAGGTTATCAATGTTGTAGAAACGCTGACCAATATGGACAATGTTTTCGACATTAAGATTGGTGATGGAAGCAGTGCAACCTATACGCTCAGCGCCACCGACGGCAGCAAGTTGTTATCTATTGGCACTGTCACGGTGCAGAAGAAAGCATAGTGAGGTGAGAATATGGCAATCGTAGTAAGCAAGGCAAATGAGATCGTTGATCTTTTTCTGGCAGATGCGACTAATGTCACAATGGGACTCTATATTGACGAAAACACAGAGGTATCTGGTGGCGGATATGCGCGCCAGGAAGTGGAGTTCTCGACCGCGAATAACGGACAGTCGACTAACGTAGAAGCGGTACAGTTTCCGATCGCAACAGCGCCGTGGGGAACAGTGCGTTACGTTGGCGTGTTTAACAATGGTGAGCTTGTATATCGTAATACTCTGACTACGCCGCAAGCAGTCGGCACGGGGAACACTTTCATTGTTCCCGAGAATTACTTTATTGTGCGTGTGAAGGGAGCTATCTGATATGGCATATGATCACGCTTACATAAGAACCTGGGAGGAAACGTGGGAGCAGCTGGGTGGGCAGCGTGATGCGTATGATATTCAAGCGCGTGTCTGGGGCCCTGTCGAGACGACTACCTGGGAGCTCACGGGTAAGAACTTTTGGGGGGATGTAGCGCCGTCCACAGAGATTGAATTTGAAGATGATAGCTTCATGGCTCAGGTGCTTGTGCGATCTCCACTGATTTATCCTACAGAGCTGGATATCGAGATCGAACTCAGCGTTGTTGCTGGAGAACGCGACTGGGAGAAGATGCTCTTGCGTCATCTGCCGTGGTATCTACGCGAAAGCGAGGTTGTTAAGAACTGCTGCAAGATGGGTGGTGCGATCCTGTCGACCTGCGAGAGCTATTTGCTTATTGCTGACGATAGTCGCATGTTGGCGACAGCAATTAACACGCTGCCAACTTGGGAAGCAGAAATGGGCATTAAGGCAGAAAATGAATCCGGGGCCTTGTCTCTATCAGAGCGGCGCGACAACTTACGAAGAATCTGGCGCATGATGAACGAAAATGTGTCCTGGGCACCGCGTGAGATCTATTATCTGCCATTCATTGGCAAATATAGCGCGTCGAATGCCATTGTCGAAGGAACGAAGATCACAGATCCAGAGAATTATGATGATCCTGTTGTGCAAGCAAAAATCGCACAATGGGCAAACCCTAATGGATTGGAGGTTGTATCAGGTGAAGACAACTAAGATATTCGGATTGCAGAAGCCTGAAGCTGCAGACCAAGCAAAGCCGGATCCGTTCAATGCGAACGCCGACGAGATTGAGGAGCAACTGGCGACTTTCGATCGATTGGCGAATCTTTACGGCGTCACCGAAACCTATCCCGACGCCGACACCGGCACCATCACAGCCACCGTCGGTAGCGGATCGCCGGTGATCGCCACACGCTCCACCGTCGTGAGTGAAGCGGACGGCGTGACCACCTATGTCGAGACAACCACCATCGACGGCGAAGAGACCGTGCGCACATGGACGGAGGGCACAACGACAGCAAGCATGGAGGTGGGCGATGAATAAGGAAGTATTCAGCTGGCGCCTGAAACGCGTCAAAGCAGCAGTCGACACCGACCTTGCAGCGCTGGCTGCGCGCGTCGGCCTGCTCGAGAAATGGTGGGACTATCTTGCCTGGCGTTATGGCGTGCAGACGGTGATCGCCGATGGGGATGGCTCAACCTGTACGAAGATTTTTACAGAAACAATCAATGATGGCGCTTCGCAGGTGGCGCAGTGTGTGACAAAGAAAAGCCTCGACGGCAGCACGTTCACCGCGGTTTATACGATCGGGACAACCGTGCGCACGCTGACCACGACGATCAACGGAGACGGAACATTCACGGAGGTGTGGAGCTAATGGATACAGTAGTTTATGACAGAATCGAAGACGTGCTTGGCAGGATCGAGAGCCTCTATGGCAGAGTAGAGGATACCTACCTCGTCGCCAAAGATATTCTCATGGGCACTCAGATCGGTGACTGGATCGCTGACCTCAAAGCATCTGGTACAGCATCAGCGACTTATGGTGATGAGGAACGCATGAACACTTTGATCGCCAATGAGGATGCTGCAAACAATTCAGATGTAGCGAAATATCTTGTACAATGGGCTGTTGCGAATAATAAGTTCGGCACCTATTGCGGTGGTGCTTGCGGAGCCGTTAGTGGTGTGACATGGGATAGCTTGACCACGCCTAACGCAGTAACTGCTAATGCAGCAGCATTTACGGCGCTGTGTGGAAATAGTGTGGCCATATACGAAGTGTTAAAAGTGAAAGTTTGCAAGCAAGCTATATGGGCGAATTTGACTATCTGCGACACTATAATTAGAGGTTCTGACACAGCTATGAGTGCGCTTGAGAAACTATGCTCTAATATCACGTTTAAATCTAAGGAAGCTTCTCATGGAAAATGGTTTGTATCTCGGGTCAACTCATATAATGATCCTCCATTAAGCGTAAAAGTCACATATGCGCCAAATGGAGCGGCAGATGAACTTGACGTTCAAGGGAAAGGTAAAGCGTTGTACATTAGAAGATTTGTGACGTCCTTACAAAGCGTTGGCGTTACAAGTATGGATGCTTGCGCTGTCGATTTTTCCTAAAGGAGGAACACGCATGAAACTACACGAAAACTTAGATACCATCCGCCAGCAGACCGCAAGCCGCGTCCAGCGTGGTCACGTTGAAGTTGCTGGCGCCAGCGTGACGATCCCGCTCGAGCCCGTGGACGTATCACGCGCGACTGTAAGCATCAGCGGTCCCGTCAAGGCGTATATGATCAGCAATGACGCGCTGGCCGTGACGTTGACAGAGCCGGGATATATCAATTGGGAGGTCAGAGAATAATGGACAACGTGATCATCTACGACAAGCTCGAAGAGCTGAATGAAGGAATTGAATATAACGGGGGGGGCATAACTAGCCTTTTAAGTAAGGGATGCGTCAAGAGCGTGCAGCGTGGAGAAACAGAGGTTACAGCACTTGCTGATGAAGCGAGAGATGCGTCTATCCCCATTGCTGCTATTGATCCGTCAAAGGCGATTGTAAGCACCGATTATACCGTTCGCGGTGAGAGGGGAAGCGGTGTACAAGCATCTGAGTTTGCAGTAAAGGGCTTGCAGAGCGACAGTATTGTTCTACGCGTAAGATACAAGGACAACTATAGCGGCGGTGGGATATTTACTGTTTATTGGCAGGTCACAGAATTTTATTAAGAGGTGAGAACATGGATACAATCGTATATGATGCCGTGCAGGACGTGAAAGCCGTCGCAGAATATAACGGGGGGGGGCATAGAAACCCTTCTGGGAAAAGGTGTTGTGAAGTCGGTGCAACGGGGATGTCTTAAGTTAAAAATACAATCCAACGGTGTTGGGAGTGTGCAGCAAACAATCAATATAGCACCTGTTGATACAAGTAAGAGTCTACTGTTGGTGAATCTTTCTCCAATCGGAACTAATACCGATTCGATGGATAATAAATATAATTTCCAGAACAGGTCTGTTTCTTTGGAAAGCGATAAAATCGTTTTTACATTTAACAGGGATGCAACCGGGACAGCATATTGGTGGGCAGACCCAGTATATTGGCAAGTGGTGGAATTTTATTGAGGAGGAAAACATGGACAACGTAATCATCTATGACGCCATCGACGGCGTGTTAAATGAATGTGAAACGGTCATGGGGGGGTGAACAACATACAGGGAACCCTCGACGCATCAAACTTGATCAGCGCTGACAGCGTGGTCAAATCAGTGCAGAGAGGTGTTTCGAAGGGAGTTTTTGAAAGAACGGATTCGGAAGCAAATGTAACTATACCTATATCAAGTATCAATATAAATAAATCAGTTCTAATACTTGTGGACAAAGGTTCAGAAATAAGTGGGGATAGAATTAGTGATTCTGATAGCACCTATGTTCTTAGCTCAAACAGTATAACAATCGTTAATGATCTTGTCAGGAACACTAAGCAATATATAATCTCTTGGCAGGTCATAGAATTCTATTAAAAGGAGGTATCTCCATTGAGCGAAGATAAAAAGATATGGTATTACGCGCAGATCAACACCGACAGCAAGCTCTGTTGCGGTGTCTCGCAGCTATGTGGCGAGAAAATCCAATCAGACATGATTGAGCTTGAGTCCTATGATATGTCATTGATGGGCAAGCTGTGGACTGGCACGTGGAACGAAGAGACGAAGTCGTGGGATGGTGGTGAGTGGGTGGAGAATCCGAATCCGCCGGAACCGCCGGAACCTGTCGAAGAAGTAACCAATCAGGACATCATGGACGCGCTGACAGCGATGCAGGGCGATCAAGTGCCAGCGGCGACACTGGATGCTGCATACAGAGAGGGGGTCAATAGCTATGCAGGATAACACGTTATATAAGGACGCTATGCGTGCCAAGGGGCTGGCGGATGCTGCCGATCTCCAGAGCCGCGCACCTGAGATGGACGGGACAGCGCTGTATGCGGAGGAGGATAAAATTCCTGACTTCCAGGCAGCCAGAGCCGCGAAGAATATGCTGCAGCGAGCGGCAGGCTTTATCTGCCGATCAACGGCAGGGCGTGTGATGAAGCTGATCCAGCCATACGACAGCGACATTTACACGCAGGAACCAGAAGAGCTACAAGCGCAATGGGCACCGTACTGGTCGAAGGATCCACTCAAGGCGCGGCCGTTTATCGCGCTGAGCACTGCACCATGGATGACGGGTGATTGCTGCACGGATGCTGGCCATGTGTGGCAGGCAAAGCAGGATAACGTTGTCTGGGCGCCATCTACCAACCCTGAATTTTGGACGGACCTCGGCACGATCGAGAGCGTGATGGGGGTGTAGCCGATGGACCAAACAGCTATCCACATCTTCGACATCCTGCGCGAGGCCACAGAGACGCCGGAGGGCAAAGTCATCTATATCCTCACGGTCATCTGTGTGCTCATGATTGTCGACTTCCTCACCGGCAGCCTGGCGGCCTGGCGCAATCCTGGCATCTCATTCCAATCGCAGGAAGGGATTAACGGCATTCTGCGCAAGCTCTGTAGCATCATCGTGCTGGTCGCGTGCATCCCGATCGCGCCACTCGTGCCAGCTGATGCAGGTGTCGCTGCGCTGATCGTGCTCTATGTGGGCTATCTCATCATGGAGTTCAAGAGCATCCTTGAGAACCTCGGCAAGCTCGGCGTGGAGATCAGCCCGCTCGCAGAGTTTTTGGATAAAATAGAACATCATGACAAGGAGGATAAATAAATGGAATTATTAGACGTAACACAGGTAGCTGAAGCACTGCTGACACTGCTCATTGCAGTTTGCGGTGTCGTGTACACCTATCTGCGCAACAAGAGCAACAACGCCGACCAGCTGGATCGCTGGGTGCAGATCGCTGTCAGCGCAGCGGAGCAGGCCTACAAAACCTATGCAACGGATGATCGCAAGCAGTACGCGCTCGACATCCTGCAGAAGCAGGGGCTTAAAGTCGACTGGAACAAAGTCGATGATATGATCGAGGCTGCCGTCAATCAGCTGCCGCCAGTGCAGCGCACAGCAACAAGTGAGACTATGCTCGATGGGAAGGGGGCGTAATCATGGCCTATACACTCAGCCAGATGTGGCTGCCGGAATCGCTCTACAGCCTCAAGGCCAGTTATGCCATGACGCCGGTTGGCATCGTCGTCCACAACACCGCCGGCAGCGCCAGCGCACGAACAGAAGCGACGAACATGATCAATAACAGCAGCGCCACGTCATATCACGCCATTGTGGATGAAAGCGAGGCCATCGAGATCATCCCATTTTCGCGCAACGCCTGGCACGCTGGAGATGGCGCCAACGGCTTCGCCAATCGCAACCTCATCGGCATCGAGATCGCACGCAGCATGGACTACTCAGATGATAAGTACGATAGGGCTGAGGCAAATGCTGTTGAGTATATTGCGTGGGTGTGTGTTCAGTATGGTTGGACGAGTGAGCAGCTTAACCAGCACAACTGGTACTCTTCGACCGCCTGCCCACACCGTCTCAAAGACCACTGGACGACTTTTTGCAATCAGGTCGATGCGCGGATCGCGGAGATCAAGGCCGACGCGGAGGGAAACCCATCGCAGCCAGATCCAAACCAGCCGGCAGCTGATGACCAGGGCAAAGTCAAGGTTACGCTGCACGGCTATGAGCGAGACGTGCGCGGTATCAACAAAGATGGCACTGTGTACGTGAGCGTGCGCGATCTGCTCAGCCAGATGGGCTACGATGTAGGCTGGGTTGATGGCAAAGTAACGATCGAGTATCATAAAGGTGCATAGAGACAACGAAACCCCTGCTGTGATGGCAGGGGCTTGTTTTTTGCGCAAAATATGTGGAAATAATGACAAAGCGCAGAAGAACACGACCATTTTGGCATTTTTTTACATCTATAAGTGAAGGGCTTTTGTGAGAGCCCAAAAATCACTTAGGAGGAAGCTAAAATGGCTGTTTTCAATCACGAGATGCTGACAGAAAGAAACTTGAATCGCAGATTGGATTTCAAAAAGAGAAGGAACATTATTTTCATCGCAAAGTATTGCGGCTGGGAGTTGGAGGATATCAGGCACCAGCTTGATAGGGGAGGAATCTACGTCATGACGCCAGAAGAGTGGCTGGAGCTAGAACGCGAACGCATGGAGACAGAATGCGATCCAGACGAGATTCGACAATTCCTCCGCGCGATGGAGGTGCATAGCTGGCGAGATTTGTTGGCAAAACTCCAACGCGGCATGCTGGGAGACATTGATTATGAGACAGTGAATGGGATTTTCGGATCACAGCCATTTGTCATGGTGACGCCTGGGGACGGGGATGATATAATGTAGGCAAGCGCCAGATCTGCGCGATGGCTGCAGCGCTGCGTAGGGCGCTAGATCGATCGGAAGCACTCCTCGCGTGCGAGGGGTGAAGCAGGCGGCTCCTCTTTTATATTGGGGCCGCTCTTTTTACTTGTGAGAAAACAACGCAAACACATAATAATAACCTCTGTGCAAATGTAGCACAGAGGTCTATTCCGTGTAGCGGTTGTGTAGCTGTGTAGTGGTAATTTACCGTTTTTTCTTGCATTATAAAACGCTGTAAATGGCTTGGTTGAGCGGTTTTTTACTTTGTAGAAATATACCAATAAAAATAGGCCTATTGATAAGCTCGTCGACTTGCTCATCAATAGACCTATTTTTATGTATTGTTTGAAGATGGCTCGGCATCTTACTTTGCGCGCTGTACTTTGTTGGAACGCAAGCAGCGGGTGCAGACATTCAGTTTCTTAGGGGTTCCGTCAACTACAACACGAACCTTCTGAATGTTAGGCTTCCACGTTTTCTTGTTTCTGATATGAGAGTGGCTAACTTGCATGCCGGTTGCAGTACCTTTACCACAAATATCGCATTTTCTGGACATTACAAAACCTCCTTTAGCATCTGTGAAATCATACTTGATTAGGATAACAGATAGACTGGGAAAAATCAAGGGCTTTTCAAGAAAAAGCGGGGGAATGTGTAAATTCCTCTGAGAGGGCACGCATCAAAATATTTTAATATGTCAACCATCGTCCTTGCGCCGCTTGCACCTCAAATAGCGCTGTGTTATACTAATTTTATTGGATCAGAAAACGTTTGGAGGGACTTTGTCATGAGTACCGAAAGAAAATACACCAAAAACTATCCATTCTATAAAGAATATGTCTGCCCTGTCTGCGAAGGGCGCGGTGCTGTGGAATGCTGCAACGCTGACGGCACAGACTGCGCGCCAATCCCATGCGATTATTGCGGCGGCAAGGGCACCATTGTTGACAAGAACACCGCTGGTCTTATTGGCACGGCTGTGGTTGTGGTGGCGGTGATCGTCATCGCTGCGATTGTGCTGTTTTAAGGGGGAAGGCGGATAAATGGAAAAATCA
>OLPU01001235.1_pt1 | contig 19617 bp, 14 predicted proteins | sample 1673111 | NCBI WGS metagenome assembly OLPU01 (sample SAMEA3136755, study PRJEB25190) | human gut metagenome | reverse complement strand
AGCTGCCGCTCTGTGGCCGGTGGCGCAACCCATGACAGGCAGTGCTGCGGTGAGCGAACAGTGCGGCACTGCGTATGCGCGTCCTGCCCCGCGGCATCCGCCCGCCCGCAGCAACCTTCGCCGCCGGCGCTTCTCGGCGGCCGCGCCCCCGATGACAGCCGCATGTCCCCATGGCGCATCCTGCTCCGCAGCAGCTGTCCGCACTTCTTCGGTCGGCCCCCCCTCAACGCAGCACAAAAAACGGCCAGCGTTTCGCTGGCCGTTTTTTCGAGGTTATGAGCTGAGCGCAGATTATTCGGCGCGTTCTTTCAGACGACGATCAAGCTCGTCGGCCAGCTGGTGGCGCTTGACCTTGCCGGATTCCGTCATGGGAATAGCATCGATAAACTCGATGTGCTCGGGACGCAAGCGCTTGGCTACGCCGATGGAATCAAGGTACTCTGCGATGGAATCGAGCGTGGGCGTAACATCGCCGGTTTGTACGATGAAGGTGCAGATGCGCTCGCCCAAACGATCATCGGGTAGGCCGATGGTGGCATGGGCGCCAACACCAGGGCAGCCATCCAGGTTGTTGTCCACTTCGTTTGCGGAGATGTTGATGCCGCCGCGAATGAGGATTTCCTTCTTGCGGCCGTTGATCTTCACGCGGCCCTCTTCGTCCTGAATGCACAGGTCGCCCGAGAAGAACCAGCCGTCGTCATTCAGGTCTTTTGCGGTAGCCTCGGGATTCTTCAGGTAGCCGCTGAACATATGAGGTCCGCGGGAAATTTCTTCGCCCTGGGTGCCGTGAGGCACTTCGTTGCCGTGTTCGTCGACAACTTTGACCTCGATGCCCTCAAAGGCAACGCCCGACCAGTTGCCATTCCATTCCAGACAATGCTCGGGGGGAACTGCCAGGTGGGGGCAGCTTTCGGTTGAGCCGTAGCATTCGCACAGCTTCAGGCCGTGCTCGTGCGCGCGCTGCACCATGGTGCCCGGTACGGGAGCACCGCCGCAAATGTAGAGCTTCAACGTTTCGAACTTCAGGTCGTTTTCCTCGGCGCAGTTAAGCAGGTCGAAGATGAACGGAGTGGCGCCCATCGACCAGGTTACGCCTTCGTTGTTCATGATTTCGATTGCCTCGCGAGCGCGGAATTCTTGCTGCAGAACAACGCGACCACCCAGAAGCAGCGGCGTGATAAGACCATGGTTGAAGCCGGTGGCGTGGTTCAGCGGTGCAGGCATGAACATGACGTCGTCCTGCGTAAGGTGCAGGCCACGGCTGAACGTGGTTTCGGAGAAAATAAGCGCATTATGGGAAATCAGAACCGCCTTCGGGCGACCAGTGGTGCCGGAAGTGGAAAGGATCAAGACCACATCGTCTGATTTGCTGCCAGGGTTTTCGCGGTAGGGCTCGTACGTTTCGCAGATTTGCTTCAACGTGATGGTGCCGTGCGATTCGACTGTTTTGTCGTGAACGCAAATAGCATCTTTGGAAAGCGTGGGAATGCGATCGACTGCGGAAAGAATCTGGTCTTCGAAGTTGGTCTTGTGATGGAAGGTGGGGCACATGAATGCCTTGCTTTCCACCAGATTCATGGAGTAGATCAAGTCTTCGTCGTTAAAAGTGACGGGAAGCGGATGGCTAACCGCGCCAACTTTCAAGCAGGCAACGTAGAGGATGCAGAATTCTGACCAAGGTGGCATCTGATAAGAAACCACGTCGCCGTTTTTTACTCCCACATCATGGAGCCAAGCTGCCAGGCGCGATGCTTTATCGTCGATTTCGGCGTAGGTGTAGCGTACGCCTAGGTTATCGCTTACGTATTCACGATCAGGGAAAGCGGCAACCTGGGTATTCCAGATGTCGTTTAAGGTACGTTCGGTCCAGTACCCCTTCTCGTAATACTCTCTCTTGTTTTTTTCGTTGACCTTCAAGTCCGTAATCATGATTCCTCGCTTCATGAGGCAGACCCACGGATTTGTGGCTGCCTGGTTCCTTGGAACGAACCTCCCCCTGCAAGCGCGCGTGCAACCCATCGTAAATTCCTGCTTACGTACGTATGCGTGCTTAACCCAAAGTATACCGCTAATCTTTAGGGGGTTGGGCGCTGCGCCTGGGTGCCTGAAATGGGCTTTAAGGTCTGTTTTGTCGCATATTTCACTCTGCGGAACACGAATCTGATGTTTTGTGGCATAAACTGTCGCGAATGTGCGAAATGCAGTTCTGGTGCCGCTGCATTTAGATGCTTTTGTTGGACAGAATTTGACTTTTAGCCACCAGATTTCCGTGCAATTAAAAACTAGTGAGCACTTTAGGGCTCATTTTTTCGTCTTTAGGGCTCAGTTTTTGACAAACGTAGGCATTTTCGGCCTGATCCTTTCCTCTCATGCGCCGAACGATGGCAAGATCTGCGCGCCGTGCGTGATTCGAGGGGCCCGTGCAGCGAAAAGGGGCCCTTCCTGGCAAGATCTTCGCGTGGTGTATCCTCCAACGGCGATTTGCGGGGCATTTCGGATGCATGGCGCGCATATCTTGCCAAAGCCAGCTCATTTTGAATACACGGCGGCGATATATTGCCACGAAGGGGCCCTTTTCCCGTCCGAGGCCTTTTTTGGGATACACCGGGGCAAAATATTGTCATCGTCAGACACCCGGGAACGCATAACGTCAACATATCGCCACCGCCAGGCGCTTGGGAATGCATTTCGCGGGCACCTTGCCGTCGCCGAACGGCCGAGAGCGCATTGCGAGCACACGTTGCTATGCGCCGGCCTCCGGGGAATACAATTCGCGGGCATATGCCGCCATGCCCGACCGCCCGATGACGCACCGCGGCAGCATATCGCCAGCAAAGCCACCCTTCGGCTACGCAAGGGGCAGCATGCTCGTTCCCACCGTACCCCGCCCGAGCCCATCCGCGGGATGCGGCGGTGCCCAGCTGCGGCGGTGGGCGCCGCCGCGATGAAAGAGCCGGGACATTGGCGCGCGCGGCCTACTGGGGGGGGCGCGGGAGGGACATTGATGCGCGCCGCCTACCTGGAGCACGGGAGGGGCATCGGCGCGCGCCATCCGCTGAGTGCGGCGGCGCATTGACGCACGGCCTACCTGGAGTGCGGGGGCCATCGGCTGCTGGCTCGCAACCCGCCGGAGCGTGATCACGGCTCGGGCGCGGGACCTACTAGGACGCGAGAGTGCGGCTGCAACTCGGGCGCGCATACGCACCGCCGCGCTGTCCGCCCACCAGACGTACCAAGACTGCTGCAGGTATGCACTGCGTCGGGACGGAGCCGTCAGCTTCGCGCGCGCCGTCCGTTGAGCGCGGAGGCATTCGGCCACGGGCCTTCGCGGGCGCGGGGCAATACCGTCGGCTGCGGGCGATACCGGCTTCAGGGCCAACTGCGCTGCAAGAGCACCAATGAACCCGTTCACTCCAACATTTTCCCGTTGCGGTACTGATATCGAATTTATTTGTTACGCAACAAATAAATAGTTTTAGAATCAACCCACTTGTGAAAAAGTAGAGGAGATCGATTCTTTCGGAGAATTGATGGCCCCTCGTGATGCGGAAGGAGGCTTGCTGTGACGGCGAAAGACATGCGCACAGACCTGTTGGAACGCGTCCTCGCAGCTCACAAGTCTTTTTACGACATCAGGAGAGACTATCTTTTTGAAGGTCGCACCTTCCCCGCCTTCGCGGAGTACCACACCTACGGCGAAAAATATGTCCTGGTAAAACGCGCAAAACTCTGGGAAGTGAACACTCACGATTTCATGTTCTTCGAATGCGTTGACGAGCTCGACGAAGCACAGCTTGCTGAAGAGATTTCCTTCATGCAGGAAAAAGCCCTTCGCAAAGTTGATGCCGGACCGAACCATATGTCCTCTGCCCTTTCGCTCGTGATCATCGCCAACCGCACAACTGAAGCAGCGCGCAAACTCGCGAAGAGAACGCGCTTCCACAAGGAATACCGCTTCGGGTTCCGCGGTTGGACCGACCTCCGCCTAGCCGTGGTAGACCTTTCCCTGCCTACGGATAAAAGCGTGGTTGTCAACAACGCTGGAAAGCAGCTGAAAGAAGTACTTTCCAGCAACTTGGCATTGATCAAGTAAGGTCCCAAAACAAGAAAGGTTCAGAGATGAACGCAATGATCGTCCTTCTGGGCGGCCTTGCCATCCTCGTAATCGGCTACGTGCTGTACGGCGGATGGCTGGCAAAGCAGTGGGGTGTTGACCCCAGTCGCCCTACCCCCGCGCAAGAAATGCACGACGGCGTAGACTACGTGCCCACCAAGCCCTACATCTTGCTTGGCCACCACTTTTCCTCGATTGCTGGCGCTGGCCCCATCAACGGCCCCATTCAGGCTGCCGTATTTGGCTGGGTTCCCGTTCTGCTGTGGGTACTGATTGGCGGCATCTTCTTCGGCGCTGTACATGACTTTGGCGCTCTGTTCGCATCCTTGCGCCACAAGGGCCAGACCATCGCAACGGTTATCGCCGAAAACATCGACGATACTGCAAAGAAGCTGTTCTGCATCTTTGCTTACCTGACTCTGGTCCTGGTTGTTGCCGCGTTCGCTTCCATCGTTGCCAACACCTTCGCCGTTAACTTGGCAAACGCAACCGAAGCTTCTAACCTGGCAAACCAGCGCACCGCGATGATTTCTGTGCTGTTCATCGTTGTAGCAATCGTATACGGCCTGGCCACCCGCGGCCGCGAGATCCCCACCGTCGCCAATATCATCATCGCCATCGCAATCATCGTTGTTCTGGTTGCCGTCGGCTACAACTTCCCCCTGATCTCGCTCGATTACACCACATGGATGATCCTGTTGGGCGTATATATCATGGTTGCTGCCGTTGCCCCCGTTTGGATTCTGCTTCAGCCCCGCGACTTCCTGAGCTCGTTCTTGCTGTACGGCATGATCGCCCTTTCGCTCATCGGCATTGTGGGCGCTTCCATCACCGGCGATGCTGCCAATCTGCAAATCCCCGCATTCACCGACTTCTACGCAACGAATGCTGCAGTTGACGCAAACGGCAACGCAATCATCGACCCTGCTACCGGCAAGGCCGTGATAAATAAGGCTGCCGCATCCGGCTTCCTGTTCCCCGCCCTGTTCATCACCATCGCTTGCGGTGCTATCTCCGGTTTCCACAGCCTGGTTGCCTCAGGCACCACTTCCAAGCAGCTGGATAACGAAAGGAACGCTCGCCCCATCGCTTACGGCGGCATGCTGATCGAATGCCTGCTGGCAATCATCTCCCTCTGCGCCGTTGGTTTCGTTTGGACGAAGTACTGCGCAGGCGGCTACGCATCCCCGACCGCCGTTTTCGCAGGTGGCCTTTCCCAGATGCTGGCTTGCATCCCTGGCCTCGAAAACATTGAGGGCATCGCCTACACCCTGCTGATCCTGGCTGTTTCCGCCTTCTGCCTCACTTCGCTCGACACGGCAACCCGCCTGGGCCGCTACATGTTCCAGGAGCTGTGGGTTCCCGCTGGTAAGTCCATGGACGAAGCCACCGGCGCTCGCAAGGTTCTGACCAACCCCTACGTTGCAACCCTCGTTACCGTAGTTCTGGGCGTTGGCCTCGGTATGACCGGCTACACCATCATCTGGCCTCTGTTCGGCGCCGCCAACCAGCTGCTTGCCGCTCTTGCCCTTCTGGCAGTATGCGCATGGCTGGGCAACGCAGGCCGCAACAACAAGATGTTCTACATCCCCATGGTGTTCATGCTGGTTGTTACGCTCACTTCGCTGGTCATGACGCTGCAGGCCAAGTGCACCGCACTTATGGCTGGCGCCGGCGATCCGTTCGCCGCCGGCGTTCAGGCAGCACTTGCCGCTGTGCTCTTCGTACTGGCCGTTATCTTGGCCGTTAAAGGCGCTAAGACCATCTTCGGCAAGAAGAAGGCTGCTGCAGAATAACGACGTAAACTGGGAATATAGGAACAAGCCCCATTTTCCCGTCTAACAAACAGGGCCTTGCTTGCGATTGAACTGCCTCCCATTTCTTGGACACGAGAAATGGGAGGTTTTCTTATGCGCATCGATTTCAGGGTGAAGCACGATGTCGAGACAAGGAGGCTGGCGGCTGAGCTCTTCGCGGATGGCTTAGGGCGCGCGGCGGCCGCAAAAAGGCTGTCCGTTCCGGAAGCGGCCGTGAGAAAATGGCAGCAGATATACCGCGCGTTCGGAAGCGAGGTGCTGCTGACCATGGACGGCAGGCAGGCCAGGTACACATACGAGCAGAAGGTCGCCGCCGCGAGGGCCGTCGTCGAAGACGGCATGGCGAAGCCTGCGGCGATGGCCGAGTTCGGCATCATGTCGATGACGCCGCTCGACCGATGGTGCAGGCTCTACCGCGAGGGCGGGGCCGAGGCGCTCAGGCCCAGGCCGAAGGGCAGGCCCAAGGGCTCGAGGGCCGAGCCGCGCGAGCTCACCCGCGAGCAGGAGCTCGAGGAGCGCTGCCGCAGGCTCGAGGCCGAGGTCGCCTACCTAAAAAAATTGCGCGCCCTGGTAGAGCGGGACGGTCTCTGACCAGGGCGAAGGCCGAGGCGGTGGCCGCGCTGCGGTCGGACGGGCACGACCTGGGGCACCTGCTCGCGTGCTCGGGGCTCGCGAGGTCCACGTACTACTACGCGCTGGCGCACCCGGCCAGGCCGACCAGGCCCGAGCTGCGCGGGGCGGTCGCGGAGATCTTCTCGCGCACGCCGAACGGCTGCGGCCACAGGCAGGTGGCCATGTGCCTGCGCGCCGAGCTGGGCGCGCGCGTCGCCGACAAGACCGTGCTCAAGATGATGCGCGAGATGGGCATCAGCTGCGGGATCCGCCGCGAGACCGGCTACCACAGGTACAACTCGTACAGGGGCGTCGTGGGCGAGACCTTCGAGAACGTCATAGGGCGCGACTTCTCCGCCGACGCGCCGTGGCAGAAGATGGGCACCGACGTCACCGAGTTCAAGCAGCCCTGGGGCAAGGCGTACTTCGCGCCGGTGCACGACTTCGGCAGCAAGGAGATCGTGGCCTGGTCGACCTCCACCAGCCCCGACATGGAGCAGCAGGAGCTCCTGCTCGACCGTCTGCTGGAGAGGATGCCGGAGGGCGCGAGGCCCGTGCTGCACTCCGACATGGGCTGGCAGTACCAGCACGAGAAGTGGACGCGCCGCCTGAAGAGGGCGGAGGTAACCCAGAGCATGTCGCGCAAGGGGAACTGCCTCGACAACGGCGCCACCGAGCAGGTCTTCGGCCACTTGAAAGACGAGTTCTTCAGGGGACGCAGCTGGCCCGACTTCGAGTCCTTCAAGGCGGACCTCGACGCCTACGCAATCCATTGGAACACTCGGAGACGCCAGGTTAAACTGAACGGACTGACCCCGGAGGAGTTCCGGAGCCAGTCCCGAGTGGCGTAGTCTTTATTTGATCCGTCCAAGTTTTGGGGCGCAGTTCAGATTGGATTCGCAAGCAAGGCCCTTTCTTTATGCGCTATGGCTAAGTGGAAAAATGGGACCTGTCCCTATATCCCCAGAAACTTCAACTGCGCTCGGATGCTTCGAATGGAAGGCATACGCAAAGCAGGGTTCACGCCTTGATACACCGCGTCGAACAACGCATCAGGTTCGGCGAGCGTGCCCGCATTCAGCGCTTCTTTCACCTGGTTAAGGCGGTCGACGCGATGCTTTCGCGTGGCTTCGATAATGGGCAGCGGGTCGTCGATGGGATACCCATGCCCAGGATAGAAACGCCGCACCCTGCCTTCACGAACCAGCCGCTCAAGCGTATCAAGGCTGGCAAAATAACTGGCAAGCACCCCATCAGGATGAAATACCACCGTGGGCCCATGGCGAAACAGCACATCGCCCGTAAACAGGGATTGCTCTGCAGGGAGAAGCAAGCCCACCGAATCTTCCGAATGGCCAGGAAGAGCGATCACCTCAAACTTCGGCGCTCCTTCAAAGGGGTGGAATGCGCCCTTCGGAAGAGCTTGGACATCAGCGCCCCAGCCAGCTTTTTCCTCGCAAGAATGAGGCAAGCCCCCCGAATCCAATTCGCCTGCAGCTCCAGCTTCGACCGCACCTGCGCCCTCGGCACCCTCCGAGCATGCACGCTTCACGCCGCCGCACTTCGCGAAGCCGTGCTTCTGCAGCAGCTGCTCGATACGGCTCGTGCGCGGCGCGTACACCGGAGCGCCCGTTGCCGCAACAAGTTCGGGAATTCCCTCGATATGATCGGGGTGGTCGTGCGTGGCAACAATGGCTCCGATGCGTAGCCCTGTCTCACCGCATGTCGCCAGGATGCGCTGAACCTGCTCGCCGGCAGGAGCGGGGTCTATCACCACGCATTCCTTGGCACCCGGCTCGGCCACAATCCACGAATTGGTTCCCACATATGTCATGGGGCTGGGGTTGTTCGCGCGCACGCACCAAACGCGTGCGCTTACATGCCCACCGCACCAGGGCGTTTCATCCTCTACGAAACCCACCGCTCAACTCCTTTTCTCGCAAGCCGGCAAGAAAGCGCCCGCCTTGCCGCGTTGCCTATTTGCGCTTCGGAAAATCGCAATGCAGCATAAACGTACCGTCTTCCTTTTTGATGGGGTACGACATGAAGCGCGTAAGTCGGCGGCGTGTTTCGACAAATTCTTTCGCGTTTTGAGCCGAAGCGATGCAAGTAAGGTTGTAAACGGTTGGCGCCAGCACCAGCCAATTGCCTGCGTCACCTGCACGCATGGCGTACGCGGGAGTTACCCAGTCGGCAATCTGCGCTTCGCTTGTTTCGCCATCGGCCACCTGGCCTTCTGGCATAAGGGCAGAAAAGAAGAACGTGTCGTATCGCTTCGTTTCAAATTCAGGCGTACAGAAATTCGAAATAAGGCCCAGCAAGTCGGTGCGCAAAACCAATCCACGCAGGATGAGCATGTCGGCAAAGGCAATCTCGTGGTTTTCCAGAGCGGTGCGATCTTCCTGCCAGGAAGGGTCGCTCAGGTCCTGTACCACCGAATGCTCGTCGGGGCCCGCCAGCAAAACGCCGCACTCCTCGAACACCTCGCGCGCAGCAGCAACAACCACGCGTCGCGCCACATCCTCGGTGCAGCCCATGAGCTCAGCCCATTCGGCAGGAGTGGGCCCGCACCACGGGAGATTGGGGTTCGAGTCGCGATCATCGACCCTGCCACCAGGGAAAACAACGGCATCGGGAACGAACTCCATCGTTTTTACGCGACGAAGCATAAACACTTCCAGTTCCTGGCCGGTTGGGAAATCAGGCGGAAAATGATCGCTTTCGATGCGATATTCCGTCTGGAACGGAGCCGAATCACGCACCAGCATTACCGTTGCCGCATATTTGGGCTGCACCGGCTCAAACCCTGGCTGAAGCGAAGCCTCGATCTTCGAAAGCACGCTTTCCCTCGCCCTGAACTCGACCGAACCACCCTGCAAATCAACTCGCATAGCACCCTCCTTTTCGCCGCTTCCCGTTGCGGCGCGTCGTTCGCTTTCTATGATACGGTGCGCGCTGGTCTTGCGCCAGAATCAGGATGCGAGGCGACCATCATCAACAAGCCTCGTGTGATGCAGAGAACTGGACAACCGGTTCGCCAAATTGGGGCACTGGACAACCGAGCCAAGCATGCCCGTTCGCCGGAGTCCGCCGCCAATGCACGCCACCTTAGCAGCTACACGACAAAGCTGAACACTTCGCCCCAGTTTCGCCGCAAGACAAAATCGGCAGTGCAGTTGATATTGTCATACACGATGGACCATTGCGTATTGCTGGTGATGTCTTCTGGGTTTGGCTCCTGCGAAGAACAGCGCAGCGCCTTCCAGGCAACTTCCTTCGTTTGCAGCTGCACACCATCAAGCACCTCGGCAATGGCGAGCGCGCGTTCTTTACCATGCCCTAAAGCACCGTTCTTCTGATTCGGCAGAACCTCGTTGGCATAGCACGCGTAATAGTTGGTGATTTCGCGCGCATGCGTAACGACCATAGGGCGCGCAGGATTTTGCGGGTCGTACTCAACAACGCGGCTGTCTCCAGAAGCATCGTTGATGAAGAAATGGTAGTCGCGGCCAGCCATGGCAACCATATCGTACGAGCCCAGCAAGTCTACCGCTTCCTGCGTGCTTGCCGCCCTATCAAGCACCAAACGAATGGCCAGTGAGGTATTGATTTTCGGCTTGCCGCTGTTTTGCCTGGTAGGTAGGCTATCAAGGGTAAGCACTGCAATGGATACGCCCTTTTCGTTTATGCCATCAAGACTCGCAAAGGGCCCCAACATCGCCGCAACTTTACTTTTCAGGCTTTCCTCGGGCATGTTAGCGCCCAAATTGTTCAGCGCCGAAAAAGAAATGGACGCATACCCGTCCTTCGGATGCGTCCGAACCAAAAGCGCAGAGGTATCGTCTTTGAAATCGTAGTTGCGACCCATCAAAACGCTGCTTGGGGCTTCGGCGCAAAACGCACTGCAGGCGAACTTCGGCGCCTCGACCTTTACGGGAATCCCAGGGAATACCTGCTTGCACACCGCGTCGATATAGGCCTGGTCGTCTTCAACCCCTGACTCGATAATGGCGTCAAGGTCGTAACGATACGCAACCGCGCTCTCGTACAGATTGTACGCACCGGCAAAACTGGACAACTTCTTCAGCGAGCAAAGTGTCTTAATACGTGAAGCGGCCAACGCCCCAGTCGCAACCGCGGCTACCGCACCGACAGACGCCGCGCACAGCAAACCCACCTTCGCCGTTTTGGAATCACCTGCGAAAACACCCATGCGAGCTCCTATCCCCAAGATCAGCAGATCACTTTTGCCGCCATCGCACCAGCAGTTGCACAAGCCGGCCCAACGAATGGCGCGTTCCTCTTCGTTATTGTAGGGCAACCAGCAAACGTCTATCCCGTCACGCTACAGGGAGGGGCAACTGCGCTATTAATGGCACAGGGGTCAATCTGGTTCCGTCGCACCACGAGGGCAACAACTACGCCATTAAGCGATACGGATGGCCCATCTGGTTCTGCCATCCCACTGGAGGGGTAATTGGTATCCGATACCCGCAAGCCACCGCGTGGCGACACTGCCGCCCCACAGGAAGACAATAAGCCTGCGTCTTTCGGGCTGTTATTCGGCGGACTCTTCCTTGTCGCATTCTTCCTCGCCGAATATTTGTGCTTGAAGCTCAAGATCGAAAGTGTCGGACAGCACATCGAAAAGCTGTTTCACGGCAGCCTTTGCAATGGAACGCAAATCTTGCTGTTTTATGCCCTCGATGATGGTTGTGCGCTCTTCTGCCGGCACATTCAGCGCAGAAAGGCTCATCTGCAGATAGCGCTCGATTTTCACGTCAAGGGGAAAATCGTCGTCGCACGGGCGCAACATGAAGCCAAGCATCAAGCCCGATGTTCCGATGTCCATCTGGTAGAAATCCTCTTCATCGAATGAAGGGTTGTACTGTTGGAAGAATTTCTGAAGATGCTTCGCGGTATTGCGGCGAATGTACTCCAGGGAACGTTCGCTGGCATATGCCTGCAAATACAAATCGCGAATGATTTCACTTAATTCGGCAATGGTGAGCTGGACGGACGTCTCGAGCGCATACGCAAAAGCCGGGCTAGCATTAGGTCCCAGCAGCGCGGCGGCTGAATCCGCTGCCGAAAACTGCTCCGAAAACATGAGCTTCATCAGCTCATACATCACTCCGTCTTTGTTTCCGAAGACATTCTGGAACGAGCTCGAGGACACATCGGCTTCTTTTAGAATGGCCGCCATGGTGGTGCCGTGGTATCCCCGCTCCAGGAACAGGCGAACGCTCGTCGAAAGCACGCGATTACGAACTGCTTCGCTATCGTACCTCCGGGCCATAGAATGTCCTCTTCTCTACTCCAAAACGACTAAATTAGTCTATTTTAGCGCCGAAAAGCACTTTTGTCAAATAGTCTTTGAGAATATGTACTGTTTGCCAAAAATAATCTAATTAACAGGGGTTATTGCATTTCTCAATCATATCTGAACAAATTCATCTTACCTTGCGGGAGGTTCAGCTCAAAACATGGAATTCTTCACTCCCCGCCACGCAAGGCCAATGCAAAAGACCCGCCTCGCACTTTGCGGAAAAGCAAGCCCGAAAGCTCAATGAGGCTCAAGACCAGCCCAAAACTTCAATGCCCCGTACAAGATTTCTGAATTGAAGATCACCCCTGCGGCCAGCTTCGTTGCCGCCATTGGGGCTGGCACTCCACTCTCCTCAGGCGAGCCAGATCCACAGCCTGCCTTTTCCCGCCGCCCCAAGACCTAGGGGCTGCCGCTCCGTCCAATCCGCAGCAAACCCCTCTGCACACGGGCTGCCGCCCAACCCAATCCGGCAAGGCACGGGGGCCGCTTCGTCCGATCAGTGGCCCTAGACGTTGCCGCTCGCGCTGCCACCGAGAATACGCACATCTGCGTGATTTGCCCCGTTGCGGTGACCCGCCCATTGCGATATCCATCCGTTGAGGCAATCCGCCCATCGTGAAATCTACCTGTTGGGACAATCTACCCATCGTGAAAACAAAAAACTCGGCATCTCTGCAACTTTTTTGCGATTGCGAACTCTTCCCTGTCCCCGCAAAGCGAAAAAGGGGCCTTCACACGGCAAATTACCTGCGTTTTTGTGCCGCGATTCGCGATTGGGGAGCTCGCAACAATTGCCAATCGCAAAAAAGTTGCAATTCGGACCGATTTTTTGTTTCTGGACTCTTGGAATAGCTTTGACACAGTGATTTGGTCAGGGCGAGCCTTTGTAGCACCTCAATCTGCGCTACAACGCGGACCCAGCATAGCATCGTGAGCAGCTTCGCAGTGGCTCCCGTGGGCGCCGCCATGCCCCCCCCCAACAAAAAAGCGGCACCCAATTGGGTGCCGCTCCGCTAGCGATCTTTCGTTCGGTGCCGTTCCTGTAGCAGCACCTTCGGAAGAAAACTTACATGTTGGAGAAGGCGAAGTTCTCGGGATGAGCCTTAACCTCGTCGCGCAGTTTCGGATTCATCTTGCGAACGCCACGACGGTTGTCCTCAGTCTGAGAAGCCAGAACCTGGTTGCGGTTCTCCATCTTGATCTGAGACTCGAAAGAGTTGTCAAGGGAAACCTGCAGGGATTCCTTGGTAAGGCGAAGACCCAGAGGAGCAGAGTTCTTAACCATAGCCTCTGCCATCTTTACGGCCTCTTCTACAACATCTTCGTCAGCAACAACCTTGTTGGCGAAGCCCCATTCCTTCAGCTCTTCTGCGCCGATGCGGCGAGCAGTCATCAGGGCCTCAGCAGCGCGAGCGTAGCCCACGATGCGGGGAAGGTAGTAAGAACCGGACATGTCGGTACCGGTAAGGCCGATGTTCAGGTAGCCTGCCTGCATTTTGAAGGATTCGCCGCAAACGCGCAGGTCGCAAGCGCAAGCCAGGGAAAGACCGCCGCCTACTGCATGGCCCTTGAGAGCACCGATGATGGGCTGCATAGCGTTGCGCATGTTAACAGCCTGGTCGGAGCAGATGGTCTGCATGATGCAGTGATCGCGCTGAGCGCGGCCCATATCTGCAGGGGGCTCGAAGTTGAGCTCGTTCAGGTTGAAGCCTGCGCAGAAGGATTTGCCCTCGCCGGTGAGAACGATTACGCGGCATTCGGGGTCCATACGGACCTTCTTCAGATAGTCGTTGAAGTCGGCCATCTGCTGGTAAGACATTGCATTCAAGTTAGCAGCATCGTCGAAGGAAACAACGTGGATCGGGCCACGGACGTCAACCTTGAGGCGCTCATACTCATACTTGAATTCGGGCAACTTGTATGCCTCCTGATATACGCTCATGCGCACTTCCCCTTCCATATTGGAAATCTCGTATAAGATAGATAAATCGTAGTTTTTTAAAGCGTCCCTTGTCAAGGACAGCAAGGGGCTTTCAGCTTCGTATTTACTGGCTCATACTGCCGAAAGAAGGGGGAACAATGGCAGAATTTAGCCCGACCCGAACCCATGCAACCTGGAAGCCGCGCGTCAGCTCAGCGCACCTTCCCTATTACCGCTGCAGCGAATGCGGCGCCGTTCTTGCCGGCATCGACGGCAACGTTGAAATCACGTGCACCAACGACGGTGAGCGTTCGCTTCTGTTCGAGCCGCCGTACGGCCATGTCGATTTCAAGCCGAACTGCTGCGGCAAACCCATGGAACGTATCGAACTCGTAGACGCCGCCGACGTCGAAGACCGCTTCAAGCTGACCTATCAGATTCTTGGCGGCATGAACAACAACTGCATCAACGTGAACTGGCGTTCCATCGACTCCACATGCAAGCCCCGCTGGTTCGGCCTCAAAACGTTCACTGGCATGCAGCACAAGTACGTCACACCCAAGAAGTGGCCGCCCGTGGTGTTCGCTCTGGCAGATGAAGACGCGTTTGCCTACTGTGACAAGAACCCCTGCGTGCAGTGCACCTTCCGCTGCAAGCGCGAGTTCGAGATCTACGCCTATGTAGAAAACATCGGCATGGTGGTTAAGCATCTCGACGAATGGGTAGCGCCTGGTAGCGCCAGCACCGACGACTTCGATTCGCCAACCGAGATCATGGAAAAGGCTCGCAAGGCCAAGGCCGAAAAAGGCGAATAGCCTCATGCACTGACGCTCTTGCTCTAGCGAGAGGAACGTGCCCGAAACTAATCTGGAACACCTGGGGCCGGCCATACGGTAGCGGCGTCACGCGAGCACGCCGGCACGCCCGGAGCCAACTGCACGATAGTTGCGTCTTGCCGACGGCCACGCAAGCACCCCGACACGCCCGGAGCCAACCGCCACCCAGCAAGCCGGCATCGACGACACCGACAAGCGCTCCGACACTCCCGGAGCCAACGTGCTTCACCGACATTGTCTGGCAAGCAGCCAAGAGCGCGCCCGGAACCTGCATACCAGAGTCCCGGGCGTGCTTAAGCCGACAAAGCGGCCTAGAACGCAAGGCGTCTGCAACAGATAAGTGCCCTACGTCGTTGCGAACAGCGTCCCATTTCCTGTGTCCAGGAAATGGGACGCTGTTTTATGGCGAGAAACGCTATGTTCGGCACAGGGCCGCTTTCGTGTTTGGGAAGGTTCCAAGCAGGACGCCGAATGAAGGCTCTTAACGTGAGTCCCCGAGCAGGACACCAAATGGAGCATGGAGAGAAGCGGGCATTCTTGCACGCACAGACAGCCAAGGATCATGGCAAGATATCGCTCAAATGTATTCTCAGAGGGGCTCGGACGGCAAAAGGGCCTCTTTCGGGCAAGATATTCGCGAAATGTATTCCCCGGCACTGTTTTTCACTGCTTTTCGCCGCTTAAAACATACATAAGGAGCCTATGTTGCCAACAACATGCCGTTAGAACATGCATTTCGGCGACATATTGCCATGAAGAGGCCTTTTTGCCGTCCGGGCCTCCTCTGGGAATACACGATAACCGTTTCTTGCCACTGTTTAATGCCCAGCCCTCTCATACAGGACATTCAGGAGGGCGCCCGGCGAGGGGCAAACGCCGGATGGGGGGGGACGCCCGGCGAGTGGCCAACGTCGAATAAGAGAAAGCGCCTGCAAGAGGCCCGCGCCGGATGAGGGAGGGCGCCTGGCGAGGAGCCCGCGCTGACCGCGAAGGTGCTCCCGACTGGCGGGAACAGGGGCGATTCGGATTGGCGGCTCACCAGGCGGGAACAGGGCAAGTCCGATTGGCGAACCACGCTATTAATTGACGGCATCCTCCGTTCGGCTAGTGCGCTAGCATTTCTGCTTCGAAGCCCTTTTCGATCACAGCTCCGACAAGCACTTCATCGGGCACGGAATCGCTAAGATGCACCGTGGCCTGCTTGCCCTCGAGATCGACCACCGCACTTTCAACGCCAGGCACCGCTTCCAACGCTCCGCGCACGCGACCTGCGCATTTGTGGCACTTCATGCCCTCCACGCGCAAGCGCCTTTCAGGGAATTGCAAAGCGGCTGAGCGCGAATTTACAGCGAAAGCATTCGGGCCGGTCGGCATTCCGTCGCTAGGAGAAGCATCGTTCGCCGTTTCGTTAGCCGATGGTAGATTGTTCGCTTCTTTGCTGGCCACAGAACCAGCAGCGGCGCCAACGCCAGCGACTTCGTTGGCTGAGGCTGGGCCACTCGCTGCTTTGCCCACCGCACCCACCGACGTTGTGGATACGCGCTGCGGCTTCCACCCGCGCAAACGCAAAGCATTGGTGACCACGCATACCGAGCTTACGCTCATGGCCGCCGCCGCGATCATCGGGTTCAGACTGAAACCCGCCCACGCAAACGCGCCTGCCGCCACAGGAATGCAGATGGCGTTGTAAAACAGCGCCCAGAACAGGTTCTGCTTGATGTTGCGCATAGTGGCACGCGAAAGATCCAGGGCAGCGGGCACATCGGCCAAATCGCTGTGCATCAGCACGATATCGGCACTTGAAAGCGCAATATCGGTGCCGGCGCCAATGGCAATGCCCACATCCGCACGAGCCAATGCCGGAGCATCGTTGATGCCGTCACCCACCATAGCAACCGGAGCCTTCGCGGAAAGCTGGCGAACAATGCGCTCCTTTTCGGCGGGCAGCACGCCGGCAATGACTTCATCGGTGCCCACCTGACGCTGCGCAGCAAGAGCGGTTCGCTCAGCATCGCCCGTGAGCATCACCGTGCGAATGCCCATCGCCCGCAACTGCGCAATGGCGGCAGCGCTGGTTGTCTTCGGTACATCCGCCACGGCAATAATGCCTACCAACTTGCCATCGCAAGCGAAATAGGTAACGGTCTTGCCTTCGTCGGCGAGCCCTTCAGCCTGCGAAGCATCCACCGCGATGCCACACTCGGCCATCATGCGCGCATTGCCCGCATAGCACGCCGCGCCCGAAACACAGGCGGAAACACCCTGACCAGGAACCTGCTTGAATCCGGAAACCAGCTCGGCAGACTCTTTTACCGCATCAGCACCGATGCCACCCGCTGCGTACAGCACCATCGCGCGAGCCAGCGGATGCTCGGAAGGCTTTTCCAATGCATAGGCAAGCCGCAGCAGCTCTTCGGCCCGTACGCCCTCCACTGGTAGAACATCAGTTACCTGCGGAGCGCCCTTGGTGATGGTGCCCGTTTTATCCAGCACCACCGTCTTCACGCCGCGCGCCGTTTCCAGCGCCTCGGCAGATTTCACCAGAATCCCGTTCGCGGCACCGCGTCCCGTGCCCACCATAATGGCAGTAGGCGTTGCCAATCCCAGCGCGCAGGGGCATGAAATTACCAGTACGGAAATCGCGTACGTAAGCGCCACGGAAAGCTCCGCCCCCACGGCGAGCCACACGGCAAACACCACCACCGCGATAGCGATAACCACCGGCACGAACACGCCGCTGATTTTGTCGGCCATCTTTTCGATGGGCGCTTTGGAACTGGTGGCTTCGTCGACCAGACGAATAATGCCCGCCAGCACGGTTTCTTCGCCCACGCGTTCGGCACGCATCGTGAACCAGCCTGCCGTGTTCACGGTGGCGCCCGTCACCGCGCTGCCAGCGTGCACGCTCTTCGGCAGAGGCTCGCCCGTAATAACGGATTCGTCGACCGAGCCTTCACCTTCCAGCACCACGCCGTCGACCGGCACCGATTCGCCCGTACGTACCATGAGCACGTCTCCGACACGCACGCTTGCGGCAGGAACCTGCACTTCAACGTCGTCTTCCACGCGCGTTGCCATTTTGGGCGAAAGATCCATAAGCTTCGAAAGCGAGCTGGTGGTTTTGCCCTTCGCACGCGCTTCCAGATACTTGCCCAACGTGACGAGCGTCAGGATCATGGCCGCCGATTCGAAGTAAAGGTTCATGGCGAAATGATGAGCGGCCGCCATGTCGGAATGACCCATGAAAAACGCCATGTTGAACAGCGCATATGCGCCGTAGACCGTGGCGGCACCCGAGCCTAGCGCAATGAGCGAATCCATGTTGGGGGCGCGATTCGCCAAGGCGCGAAAGCCCACACAGAAGAACTTGAAGTTGATGAAAATGACGGGCACCAGCAGCACAAACAGGGTAAGCCCATACACCATCATGTTTTCCATGCCAGTGAGCACGCCGGGCAACGGCCAGCCAAACATGTCGCCCATAGAGATGTAGAACAGCGGCACCGTGAACACGAGCGAGGCAATCAGGCGGTGCAGCATGCTCTTCTGCTCGGCTTCGGCGGTGGCGTTCGAATTGTTCGCAGCGACGCCTGAGCCTGTAGCAGCAGCGCCTGGCCCATCGGGTGCGCCCGCCTGGTCTTTGGGGCTGGCGCCGTAGCCCGCCTTCTTCACGGCTGCCTCAATGGCGCCTGTAACTTCGGCGGCATTGGCGTCGGCGGCAAGCTGCACTTCCATTGAGTTCTTCAGCAGATTCACGGCAACACTCGCCACGCCGGGGACCGCACTGGCAGCTTTCTCGACGCGCGCCGAGCAGGCAGCGCATGTCATTCCTTGAACATTGAAAGATATCTTCATGGTGTATCTCCTCTTGGAGTTTTGTGATTGGGGGGGGGTAAACTGCCGGCCGAGCGAACTGCCAACCAAACCGGCGGCAATCGGGATCCTCGCGGATGGCAACTACGGCGGTAGTCTCGGCGGCGGTCGATATCTGCACGAACGGGACAGTTGCAGCAGCAGTCGGCGGCAGTCGGAATCCGGACGAAAGCCAACTTGACAGGCTGCAGTCGGGCACCAGCCGAGCAAACCCGCCCTTAGTGGGCGAAACGCTTGATGAGTTGCATGGCCTCGTCAATTACTTCGGTATCGCCTTCGCGTACGCGTTCGGTTACGCAGGTTTCCAGGTGGTCGCGCAGCAGCATTTCGGACACGGTATGCACAGCGCTTTCTGCAGCGGAAAGCTGAATGAGCACATCGCCGCAATAACGGTTGTCTTCGATCATGCTTTTCACACCATTCAGCTGACCGATAGCGCGATTCAGGCGCTTTTGCAATTCGCTTTGGAATTCGGCGCTGCGCTCCGTTGCCTTATGACGGCACTCGCATGTACGCTTTGGAGCTTCCGCTTTTTCCGAGCAGCATGCTTTGGACAATTCTTCGCTCATGGTGACCCTTTTCGCTGACGGGAACGAGAGAGCCTCTTCTCCCCTTCTTTGTTTTACGCTGCAACTATATACCCCTAGGGGGTATTGTCAATGCAAAAAGTACCAATGGGCTAACTTTTTTCATTGAGCGGAATGCTGGAGGTTCCGAGCGCGCGGGCCTCACTCGGCGGGGCCGCGTGACCGGCGCCTCCTTGCCGCCGTCCCGCCCTGAACCCTCCCCGCGAATGCCGACTCTCAAGATTCGGCGAGTCTATCGGCGTCAGAAACCCGCAAGCGGCGCTTCGCTGATGCTGGCTTTTCCGTCAGCGCTCGACACCCCACAACACCACGCACTCCTTTGGCAGCGTCACCCCGTCCGACAAGAAGCCGCCCGCGCCCCGTTCCGCCGCCCATAAGGGCGGCGCCGTGGTTGCGATCGCTCGCGCTGTTCGGCGGCGGATGGCAAGACCTGCGCACTATGCATGATTCGAGGGGCCCGTGCAGCGAAAAGTGCCCCTTCCTGGCAAGATATTCGCGCGGTGTATCCTCCAACGGCGGTTTGCGGGG
>OLPU01001206.1_pt1 | contig 19856 bp, 18 predicted proteins | sample 1673111 | NCBI WGS metagenome assembly OLPU01 (sample SAMEA3136755, study PRJEB25190) | human gut metagenome | reverse complement strand
AAATTCCACCTCACAATCTATACTAATTATAGATTGACAGCCGAATTATAGTATGTTACAATTAGATTCGTAATATGATATTTATTTGTAATACAAATAAATATCATCAAGGAGGTGAAATGATGAAGAAACCAACCTTTGATAAGCTCGACGAGATATTTGAACATATCACAAGCCTACGGTTAACTGACCGTGAATATGCAGACAAAACAGGTGCAAGTTTGCCTAAAAGAAAGAGCTATCTTGTAAATGAGTCTGCCTTTTCAAGATGGCTAAACGAAAAAGGATTTAAAATTGTTGATGTTCAAGAAGAAGCCGTCATTGAACGAACCGTTTACATTCAAAAGAAGTAGGAGGAATTTCTCATGAAAAGAACAGTATCCATAATTTTAGCACTTCTGTTGTGCATTTCTCTCTGTGCCTGCGGAACATCTTCAGAAAGCAGTTCAAGCGATACGCAAGAAGAAGCAGATGTATATAGCAATGCGGAAATTGAAAGTAGTTCTGAAAAAAGTCACGAATTAACAGATGACGAAGTAGAAATGATCGTTGTTCAAGAACTGTACAATCAAATTTCAACAAGCAAATGGCACCAAGCCGATCCAGGTAGTTGCAGATACTCTATTAACAAAACCGAAAGAAAACCTGGGTTTATATATATATATGGTGAAGTTTATTTATACGATAAATATGGAAAACTTACAACCGGATATAGCGATGGCTCTGGATCTTATTCTCATACTTTTGAAATTGAATATTCTCTTATAACTAAATCGGTATATAAATGTATAATCGAAGGACGATATTGATTCATCTATTCAACATTTTTTCATTCTGTTAAAACTAAATCGAAAAGAGGAGAAGGATCAAATCCCTCTCCTCTTCTTTTTTAGTTATTCAGCGGGGTAAAAAGCATCTTTTCCGAGACCGCAGGTGGGGCAAACCCAATCTTCGGGGACATCTTCCCATGCCGTGCCGGGTGCAACGCCGTTTTCCGGATCGCCGAGTGCGGGGTCATAGACATAACCGCAGGGACACTCATATTTCATAAGATACACTCCTATTACTTGTCACCGAAATATCTCTTAAGGAGACCTGCGAACGCCTTGCCGTGGCGGGCTTCATCGCGGGCCATTTCGTGAACGGTGTCGTGGATAGCATCGAGATTTGCGGCCTTTGCACGCTTTGCAAGGTCGAACTTACCGGCGGTTGCACCGTTCTCGGCTTCAACGCGCATCTCGAGGTTCTTCTTCGTGCTGTCCGTTACAACTTCGCCTAGCAACTCTGCGAACTTTGCAGCGTGCTCTGCTTCTTCGTAAGCAGCCTTCTCCCAGTAAAGGCCGATTTCCGGGTAGCCCTCGCGGTGTGCAACTCTTGCCATTGCGAGGTACATGCCGACCTCGCTGCACTCGCCCTGGAAGTTTGCGCGGAGATCAGCAAGGATATCCTCGCTGACGCCCTGTGCGACGCCGACAACGTGCTCAGCCGCCCAAGTCATGTTCTCTTCCTGCTTCGTGAACTTGGAAGCCGGTGCCTTACATACGGGGCAGAACTCCGGAGCTGCTTCGCCTTCAAAAACGTAACCACATACGGTGCATACAAACTTTGCCATAATAAGATCCTCCTAAAATTGATTTTAGTTTGCGGCTTTTAAGCCGTTTTATTTTTGCTTTTTTCTTTGCATTCGGCGCACACACCGCCGAACAGCAGGTCTTCTTTTGTGATTGTAAACCCGTGTTCCGCTTCCATGCGCTCGAGTGTTTCTGTGTCCACAAGCGGTTCAAAGATATCGAGCACGCGCCCGCAGCAGTCGCAGACGAAATGGCTGTGTGCCGAAGTATCGCCGTCGAAATGCTCCTGCCCGTTGATGACGCCGACGCTTCTCGCTTTGCCCTCTGCACAGAATTTTTTAAGATTGCGGTAAACTGTGCCGAGACTTAAATCGGGATATTCGGGCCGCAGCGCAGCGCAGAGCCACTCCGCAGTTGGGTGCACCGTTGTGGCACGCAGTGCGTTGTAGAGCGCCTCACGCTTTCGGCTGAACTTTTCCGGCATCGGCTTCACCTCCTTTAGGTTTGTGGGATTTCTTTCTCTCTCACTTGTTGGCACTATTATAGCACGCTTTTTTCGATTTGTAAATAGTAATAATTATCATTTTTATTATTATTTTGTAAACAAATTGTGAACAAGCCTATTGAAAAGCTGCCAAAACCCCGTTTGCTTGCTTTCTGAAAACAAGATGCAAAACGGCTCTGCATTTTACCCGCAAAGCCGTTTTCTTAGTTTCTATTTATTCTCCTTTGGTCTCATCGTTTTCCGGTGGAAACATTTTCATGAAGTTAAGTGCTGCGCCGACGAGGTCGTCGTTTTTCATCATTTCGGGAATATCCTGCGGCCGGAACCAAATCTGCGCAAACTTCTCTATGACGGGACGCACCATTTCTCTTTCCGCATCCGTATGCGGTGTGCCGATGCCGCCCGGGTTCATCATGTGTGCAATGAATGTCGCGGCACTCTGCACGCGCGCTTCACCCTCGGGGTTCCACCCATCTTTTGTCATACAGTTCACGCCTTGCTTTGCGGCAATTTCAATTTTCTTTTCCGCGCGGTGTTCAAAATCTGCGTAATCCCCCGCTTCGTTCCACGCGATTTCGGATACGGCATACAGGCGCGGGAACAGCAATTCTTCGAGGTGTTCCGGCGTTTCCACCTGCTCCGACCACAATGCCGCTTCGTAACCGAGCATATTCGGACTGTCTGCGTAGCTCTTGCCCATGACGACCGGCTGATAATGGTAGACCTTATTCAATGAATTGATGCCATGCGGATAATCGAAATACAAAGCGGACATATTGGAGAAGATCACCTTGCCGCCACGCTCGATAAATGCCGGCACCGGCGCTTCATGCTGCGCCGTCCAATACTGTATGATGTTTTCGGTGTCGACATCTTTGGATTCCAAAACATCGTTCCAGCAGACGGCGCGCTTGCCGTGCTTTTTGAGGATAGCGACGACACGCTTCGTGAAGTAGCCCTGCAGATCTTCATAATCGGTAAGGCCAAGCGCTTCCATGCGCGCCTTGCAGTGCGGGCATTTTTTCCATTCGGTCTTCGGCGCTTCGTCACCGCCGATGTGGAAGCGGTCATCCGGGAACAGTGCGCAGACTTCTGTCAGAAGCTTTTCGATAAACTCGAATGTTTCGTCCTTACCGGGGCAGAGAATTTTCTCAAAAATGCCGCCAAACTGGCACAGCTCCGTTTTTTCGCCAAAGCAGCTCAAATGCGGGTATGCCGCAATCATCGATCTGGTGTGGCCCGGCATATCGATTTCCGGGATGATCTCCATGCCGCGCACGCGGGCATATTCGATAACGCTCCTGATCTCCTCCTGCGTGTAATACGTGCCGGTCGTTTCGTGCAGCAGCGGCAGCGTTTTGCACTCGATGCGCCAGCCCTGGTCATCTACAAGATGCCAGTGCAGAACATTCAGCTTCACACGCGTCATCTGGTCGATAACCTTTTTCACTTCGTCCGCCGTAAAGAAATGACGGGAGCAGTCAAGCGACAGGCCGCGATGACCGTAGTGCGGTGCGTCTTCAATGGTGACGATTGGCAGCGCTTCGCCCTCTGCTGTGAGCTCCGTGACAGTCGTCAGCGCCCATACGGCGCCGCTTTCGTCCGCCGCTTCCACGGTGATGCCGTCCTTTGTGACGGTCAGCTTGTAGCCCTCTTTTGCGATATCGGCCTTTTTCAGCGTGATAAACCCGTTTTCGGCGATCTCCACGTGGCCGTCCAGTCTTGCAGCAAATGCCTCAAGGCACCACGGTGCAAAATCACCGAGCGAAACGGTGACGGTCTCCGGCAGCTTCACACTGCCCTCCTGCATGTGCACCGATCCACGCGGCGCGGGAATAAGATTCAACATAAGCAAGATTCCTTTCTTCGGGCAAACGAATAACACGCTTGTCCTTTTACAACTTCTCCTCGGCTGCAACCGAACCGCAGCCTTTTTGTTCTATTAAGAACATTATACCGCAATTTGCTTCTTTTGCAAGAAAATCGTGCTATATTTCTATATAATTTTCAAAATTTTAATAATTATAAGCAGATATGACAAAGCGGAATTTTGAATCTCCGTCTGGACTTGTCGAAATAGATATGGTATACTTCAAGCGAAAAGTTTTTGCATGACGGAGGAGTAAACATGGGCAGATTGATCTTAATTACGAATGACGATGGCATTGACGCAGGCGGCATTCGCCAGCTGGCAGAGACAGCAAAAGCATTCGGCGAAGTGTGGGTCGTCGCACCGGAGAGCCAGCGCAGCGGCAAATCGCACAGCGTAACGTATTTAGAGCCGCTTTACGTGCGCGAGCGTCCGGGTTACATGGACGGCGTAAAAGCGTATGAATGCAGCGGCGTGCCGGTGGACTGTGTGCGCGTGGGCATCCATCTGCTCGGTCGCAAGCCTGACGTTGTGCTTTCCGGCATCAATAGCGGCTACAATATTTCCGGCGATATTCAGTATTCCGGCACGGCGGGCGCCGCGCTGGAGGCCGCTTTCTGGGGAATCCACGCCATCGCGCTTTCCCAGGCCAACCTCGATTATCATCCCGTGACCGACCGCTACTTGCGTGCGCTCATCGGTGAATATATGGATAAACCTCTGCCGCAAAACACGGTTTGGAACATCAACTTTCCCGGCTGCGCACCAGAAGACTGCAAGGGTGTAAAGCACGGCTGCGCCGTTTCGCAAGATGATTTTTACACGGACAGCTTCACCTGCAAAACACTCGGGGACGGCACGGTGGAATACACGGTCGTGCCCGGCAGAAACTGGCACGGCAGCGAAGGCACCGACCTTGGCGCAGTGTGCGACAACTACGTCGCCGTCAGCACCGTGACGAATGTGCGATAATAAAAACATACAGATTTTGCACCTGCTCTTTGAAATCGCAAAAGCAGGTGCTTTTCTATTTTTGAAAACCGTGTTATACTGAAGAAAAGCAAAACATTGAAAGGAAACAGAACATGGTTATATTAGGTGTAGACCTCGGCAAAGCGCGTACGGGCGTTGCCGTATGCGATAAAAGCGAGCTGCTCGCAAGTCCCGTAGAGGTCGTGAACGAGCACAACCGCGAGCGCCTTTTGGAGCGTGTAGCGCAGCTTGCCAAAGCGCGCCGCGCCGAGCAGATCGTTGTCGGTCTGCCGCGCAACATGGATGGCAGCGAGGGCGAAAGCGCGCAGAACGCGCGCGCTTTCGGTGCGGAGCTTGCGGAAAAGACCGGGCTGCCCGTTGATTTCTCCGACGAACGCGGCACGACTATCACGGCACACGGCTTTTTAAACGAAACAAATACGCGCGGTAAGCGCCGCAAAGCAACCGTGGACGCCGTGGCGGCGACGATCATTTTGCAGGATTATCTCGATTATCGGCGAAACCGCAAAGGGTAATTTACACAAAAAACGCATAGACAAATTCGCTTCGCCTGTGCTATAATAACGATGTGCCGCGCAGAAATGCGTTTTTAAGGCACGGAAAGGAAAGATAACTATGGGTTACAAAATCATCACCGATTCCACCATCGATATGGATCATAAAATGATCGAAGAGTTAGGCCTCACAGTGGTGCCGCTCCGCTTTACAATCGACGGTAAAACATATAAAGACAAGGCAGATCTTTCGGATATGCCGACGGAAACTTTCTACGCAAAGCTGCGCGAGGGCAAAATGTCCACCACATCGCAGATCAACGCCGACGAATTCACACGGGTCTTTGAGCCTGTTCTGCAAGGCGGCGAAGACGTTCTGTACATTGCGTTTTCCAGCGGTTTATCCGGCACCTGCCAAAGCGCCTTCATCGCGCGCGATGAATTGAAAGAAAAATATCCCGAGCGCAAAATTTATGTGTTCGATTCGCTCTGCGCGTCCCTCGGCGAAGGTTTACTCGTATACCATGCAGCCATGCTGAAGCGCGCCGGCACGGACATTGATTCGCTGTATAAGTGGCTCGGTGAAAACGTTTTGAAGCTCTGCCACTGGTTCACGGTGGACGACCTCAACCACTTAAAGCGCGGCGGCCGCGTTTCCGCCACAGCAGCGCTCGTCGGCACTTTGCTTGGCGTAAAACCCGTTTTGCATGTGGATGACGAGGGCCACCTCATCCCGGTCAGCAAGGTGCGCGGCAGACGGCAGTCCCTTGATGCGCTTGTGCAGAAAATGGAAGAGACCGCCATTCAGCCCGCAGACCAGACCGTGTTCATCAGCCACGGCGATTGCCTGGCAGACGCCGAATACGTCGCAAACCGCGTGCGCGAAAAATTCGGTGTGAAGAACATTTATATCAACTTCGTCGGTCCTGTCATCGGCGCACACTCCGGCCCCGGCACCGTAGCGCTGTTCTTCATCGGCGAGCACAGATAAAGGAGCATATACTATGTTAAACGGCAACACGATAGAGCTCGGCGTATGCTACTACCCGGAGCACTGGGATACTTCATTCTGGAAAGAGGATATGCTGCGCATGAAATCCTACGGCATCGGTGTCATCCGCGTGGCGGAATTCGCGTGGAACTTCTTTGAGCCGGAGGAAGGGCGCTTTGACGACAGCTTTTGGGACCGCTTTTTAAATGTGGCAAAGGACTGCGGGATGCAGGTCATCTTCTGCACGCCCACCGCGACCCCGCCCGCCTGGCTGACGGAAAAATACCCGGAAGTATTAAACTGTGATATTTACGGCCACCCGGTCTACCACGGTATGCGCAAGCACCACAACATGACATCCCCCGTGTACCTCGATTTTGTAAAGAAGATCGTTGAGCATATTGCGGCGCATTACAGCGCACATCCTGCGATCATCGGCTGGCAGATCGACAATGAAGTCAACTGCGAAACAAACAGCTACCACGCGCCGAGCGACCACGAGGCGTTCAGAAAGTACCTTAAAGAGAAATACGGCACGCTCGAAAACCTGAACCGCGCCATGGGCACGACATTCTGGAACCAGACCTACACGGACTGGGAGCAGGTTCACCTTTCGCGCTACACGCTCGCAAACTCCAACAATCCGCACATGATGTTGGAGGAAAAGCGTTTCATTTCCGAAGCGGCCATAAACTATATTGGCATACAGGCGGATATTATCCGGAAATATCGCCGTTCGGAGCAGTTCATCACGACAAACGGACTTTTCGGCGTGCTCGATAACCACAAGCTCGTCAAGGAAAAGCTTGACTTTATGACGTATGACAGCTACCCGAACTTCGCGTTTGCGATGGAGGGCAGCAAGCTCTCTCCGCGCTCCCTGCGCGACCGCGAAACATCCTTTAACCTTGCAAAAACGCGAAGCGTCTCAAACCGCTTCGGCATCATGGAGCAGCAATCCGGCCCCGGCGGTTGGAACACCCGCCTTCTGCAGCCCGCGCCGAAGCCGGGTCAGTTAAGACTGTGGACTTTCCAGTCCATCGCGCACGGTGCAGATTTTGTCAGCTACTTCCGCTGGCGTACCTGCACATTCGGCACAGAAATGTACTGGCACGGATTATTGAACTATGATAATTTCCCGAACCGCCGCACGGAAGAGCTTTTGCGCGTAAGCGAGGATATTCAGAAGATTCAGCGCATCGCGGGCACAAAGCATACGGCAAAGTTCGCAATCCTCTGCGACTACGACAATGAGTGGGACGGCATGGAGGACAAATGGCACGGACCCTTGAACCGGGAGAGCACCGACGGGTGGTTCAAAGCCTTGCAGCGCGCGCACATCCCGTTCGAGTTCGTCAACATCAACGACGAGGGCACGTCCCAGCCGCTCGGGAACTTCACGGCTGCTGTGTACCCGCACCCAACCATCATGACGCCCGCCCGCGCGGAAATATTACGCGCTTACACCGAAAACGGCGGCACTCTTTTCTTCGGCTGCCGCTCCGGCTATAAAGATATTGACGGGCAGTGCCCCATGATGCCGATGCCGGGGCTCTTAGCGCCGCTGACCGGCTGCACCGTGGAGGATTTCACGTTCATCGGCCCGGCGGACGAAAAGGAATACATGACGCTCGGCGAAAAGAAAATCCCCGCGCCGACGTTTAACGATATTCTGCGCCCGGATTTTGAAAGCTGCGAGGTGCTGGCGACGTATGACGGTAACTATTACAACGGCAAACCCGCGCTGACCAAAAACACCGTCGGCAAAGGCACAGTCTACGCCTGTGGCTCCGTTTTTGCGGAGGAGACCGCTGCGGCGCTCTTGGAGCTGCTGCCGAAAGCAGAGCTTTGCCCTGTGACGGGCTGGCTGGAGCTGCCCGAGGAGATCGAGCTCACGGTGCGTACAAACAAGAAAAACGGCCGCAGCTACGCGTTTTTGCTGAACTACACCGCACAGCCGCAAACCGTCACCGTGCAAAAGCCGACGAAGGAGCTGCTTACACGCGAAACGCTCGACGGCACGTATACCATGGAGCCTTACGGCGTGCTTGTGCTCGATAAACCACAATAAACGACAAAGGCCGTTACGATAAGCATTTTGGGAGGAATTTATATGAAAGAGGAAGAAAAAATCTTTGCCGGGCAGTTTTTCTGCCCCGGTCACCCGGACTTGAAAGCCATCAAGCTGCGCTGCCACAACCTTTGCAGCGCCTATAATGCAACGCTCGAAGACGAAACCGAAAAGCGTAATGCAATCGTGCACCAGATCTTCGGCGATTTCGGCGAGGGCTCGTTTGTGCAGGGGCCGATCCAGATCCACTATGGCACGCACACGCACATCGGCAAGAGCTTTTTCGGCAACTTCAACCTGACCATTCAGGATGACGCGCCCGTGACCATCGGTGACCGCTGCAACTTCGGCCCGAACGTGACTATCGTCACGCCGATGCACCCGATCATCGCAGAGGAACGCCGCGTGCTGAAAACAAAGGACGGCCGTGAAATTCGCGTTTGCTACGCAAAGCCCGTCACCATCGGCAACGATTGCTGGTTCGGCGCAAACGTCGTCGTATGCCCGGGCGTGACCATCGGCGATAACTGTGTCATCGGTGCAGGCAGCGTGGTAACGAAGGACATTCCGTCAAACAGCGTAGCCGTCGGCAACCCCTGCCGTGTACAGCGCACCATTACGGAAGCAGACAGCATGAAATATCATCCGGAACGCTTCGGCAAAGATGAATTCGTGTTTGACGAATAAACTGAGCTTATAATACGCAAAAACAGCTCCGAGCTTTTCGCCCGGAGCTGTTCTCAATTCATCTTAATTCGAATTAGAAGTAAACGACCTGATTCTTCTCTGCGCTCTCAAAGATCGCTTCCATCAGCTTCATCAGCTGGCGCTGCTGGTCGTGCGTGACGATCTGCTCTGCTTCGCCGTTGACAACTGCTGCGATGTTGCGATAATAATCGTGAATGTCGCAGTCGATTCTCGGCAGCGGAAGCTCGCTGATCGTTTCCGGCGTTCTCGGCGCCATGGTCTTCGTGAGGCCTGCTGCGGTGACGATCGGCACTGCATCGTGCTCTTCGTCCGCCGTTGCGATGACGATCTTGCCGTTGACCTGGAAGTCATCGATGACAGCCGTGCCGTTCAGACCTTCGACATACCAACGCGGCAGGTTGATGAAGTTGCTCGTGCCGACTTCTACGGTGAACACGAGATCGTTATCAAACTTGAACGTAGCGGTGAAGCCGTCGTCCACTTCTTCGTTCGTTACGTTGGACAGCGTTGCGTAAACGGAAACCGGCATTTTGCCCATCATCATGTTCATCTGGTCAAGGAGGTGCACGCCCCAGTCAAGAACCATGCCGCCGCCCTGTGCCTTCGTGTTTCTCCAGTCGCCCGGGATACCGCGGGAACCATGAACACGGGACTGAATGGCGAAAACACGACCGAGCTGGCCGGACTTTGCAATCTTCTCCGCAACGCGGAAATCCTCGTCCCAACGGCGGTTCTGATGAACCGTGAAGACGGAGCCCGTGCGCTTGGAGGCTGCGATCATCTCTTCGAGATCAGCGGTGCAAAGCGTGACCGGCTTCTCGCTGATGGCAACCTTGCCTGCTTCCATAACCTGAATGCAAACCTTCTTGTGCTGATCGTTCGGGATTGCGACCGTTACAACATCAACGGTCTTGTCAGCAAGCAACTCCTCAAAAGAGCTGTATGCGTGAATACCGTTTTCCTCAGCAACCTTGTTGCGCTCCGGCTTAATATCGTATACGCCTGCAAGCTCTACAACACCCGGGATTTCCTGTAATCTCTTTGTGTGCCAGCCGCCCATGCCGCCATAGCCCACGACTGCTACTCTTACTACTTTAGACATAATAAATTGGACTCCTCTCGATTTTAAATAAATAACCTGTCTGCGCTCTCTAAACTACGCGCTATACACCTTATTATACTAAAAGACGCGCAAGTTTCAAGATGTTTTTATAGATTTTTGCATCTTGTCCGCGATTTCGGCGAAAGATACAAAGACCGCCTGTGCAAAACTGTGTATAAATCCCACGTTTGATTGGAAATCGGCGCAAAAGGAATTTAGCCCCTTGAGTTTTTTCACCCGATGTGCTACGATGAACCTGAATAACACGTGAATACACCGGAAAGGTTGATTATATTTATGAAAATGTCATTTCGCTGGTATGGCCCGGACGACCCCGTGACCCTCCAAAATATTCGTCAGATTCCGAACATGCAGGCCATCGTCACCGCTGTATATGACGTGCCCGTCGGTGAAATTTGGAGCCGCAAGAGCATTGCCGCGCTGAAAAAACAAACGGAGGATAACGGCCTGCAATTTGAGGTCATTGAAAGTGTGCCGGTGCACGAGGACATCAAACTCGGCAAACCCACGCGCGACCGCTATATCGAAAATTACTGCGAGAACATCCGCCGCCTTGCCGAGGCCGGCATCCGCTGCATCTGCTACAATTTTATGCCGGTGTTTGACTGGACGCGCACGCAGCTTGACCACCGCCTGCCGGACGGCTCTACAAGCCTTGTCTACTATAAAGAGCAGGTGGATGCCGTGGACCCGCTGAAAAGCGACAGCGACCTTACGCTGCCCGGCTGGGACGCAAGCTACACGCGCGAGGAGCTCAAGGCCGTCGTGGCGGAATACAACAAAATGACCGAGGAAGACCTTTGGGCAAACCTCACTTATTTTCTTGAGCGCATCATTCCCGTCGCTGCGGAATGTGACGTGAACATGGCCATCCATGAAGACGACCCGTGCTGGAGCATTTTCGGACTGCCACGCATTATCACGTGCGAAAAGAATCTCGACCGCTTCCTGAAAATCGTCGATGACCCGCACAACGGCATCACGCTGTGTACCGGCTCGCTCGGATGCAGCGCCGAAAACGATGTGGTGCACATGGCGGCAAAATACGCCGCGATGGGCCGCATCCATTTCGTTCACGCCCGCAACGTCGCCGTGCTGGAAAACGGTTTTGAGGAGCGCGCACACTACTCCGCATGCGGCTCGCTCGATATGTACGCCATTTTGAATGCGCTCTACAAAAACGGTTTCAACGGTTACATCCGCCCGGACCACGGCAGAATGATCTGGGGCGAGACCGGCCGCGCCGGTTATGGCCTTTACGACCGTGCCCTCGGCGCCGCGTACTTAAATGGCCTGTGGGAAGCCATCACAAAGCGCAACTCCAATATGGAGCGATAAATTAAAGCCAACAAAAAAACCGATGCAGTCGAAACTCTGCATCGGTTTTTTAATAGATACCGTAAGCTTCACCTTCTGTTTTACCGCAGCGAACACAGGTTTTGGGGTAGTTGATCGTAGCAGCTTTCCAATCATGCCCAAGCGGCTCGCCTTCCGTCATACCGCAATATACACAGGTTTTCGGCTCGGTGCAGGTGGCTTCCTTCCATTTATGCGCACAGGTGCAGGTCGTAAGAAGAAAGCATACCAACAGCATGAACAAAATTACTCATCCCCAGCGTTTAAGCATGGCTTTTCTCTCCTGTCTCTCCTCTTTTCCCAATCTTAGATGAAATATATCTAAAAGTCAATAGATAAAATCCGTCTACATATACTTTGAGTGGATACCACTCAAAGCAGGTGAAAAAATTGACGGAAAACAGAATACGCGATCTGCGGGAGGACTCTGATTTAACGCAGCAGCAAGTCGCAGATGCAATCGGCATTACACAGCGCAAATACAGTTATATCGAAACAGGCCAGCAGCAGCTTACGGACGACATTCTAATTAAACTCGCAAATTTCTATAACGTGAGCATTGATTATCTCTTGCGGCAGACGGCGAACCCCAAACGAAATCTCTGACGTAAAATTCCCGAAAAGTCGTTTGTTAGGCTTGACAATTATTCAAAAAAAGGGTAACTTTATAGATAAGAACGCCGACAAAAATGCGGCGTTTTGTTTCCGTATGCAAAAACGCAAAAGCACTTTGCGATTATTTGCAAATACACTGACAAAAATACTAAAACAAAGGAGTGGAGAAAATGGACGCTGGCAGTAGTGGCGGTGCGGTTCCTCGAGAACGGATGCAGCCGCCCGCAGAAAAACAGGCGATTTTCTCCGCTTGTTTTTTATGTGACCTTACATTTGTAAACGGCTGAGTTCAAACCGTATCGTCCGATTGCCGATTTTTGCACGATTGCAGAGAAAGGACGGACGAACTATGTTGGATACGTTGGACAAAATTTTAGAGCTGCTGGAGAATAAAGATTTCCCCCAGTTGGGCAATCTTCTGAAAGACATGAACCCGGCAGACGTGGCAGAGCTTTTTGAAGACCTGCCGCGTGAAAAGATGGCGCTTGTGTTTCGCCTGCTCCCAAAAGAGCTTGCAGCGGACGCGTTCGCTTATATGAATCCGGACGAACAGACGGTGCTTGTTGAAGCATTCAGTGATAAAGAGCTGCACGACGTCGTGAACGAGCTGTATGTGGACGACGCTGCAGACATGATTGAAGAAATGCCCGCAAACCTCGTCAAGCGCATTCTGCGACACACGGACGCCGAAACGCGCGTACTCATTAACCAGATTTTAAATTACCCCAAAGACAGCGCAGGCTCCATCATGACGATGGAATACGTCGATTTGAAGCGCGGCATGACGGTGGAGGAGGCATTTGACCGCATCCGTGCCATCGGCGTGGAAAAAGAGACGGTGTACACCTGCTATGTCACGGACAGCCGCCGCAAGCTGAAAGGCATTGTAACCGTGAAAGACCTGCTGCTTGCCCCGAAAAACGAGCTGATCCGCAATATCATGGAAACGAACATTATTTACGTTTCCACCCATACCGATAAAGAAGAAGTGGCCTCCCTGTTCGGCAAGTACGATTTTCTTGCCGTTCCGGTCGTCGATAACGAAGAGCGCCTTGTGGGCATTGTCACCGTTGACGACGCGATCGATGTTATTCAGGATGAGGCAACGGAAGATATCGAAATGATGGCGGCTATCACGCCGACCGATAAGCCGTACATGAAGACGGGCGTTTTTGCCACATGGAAAAAACGTATTCCGTGGCTTTTGCTCCTCATGATCTCCGCTACATTTACGGGCAGCATCATCACCTCGTTTGAAGATGCGCTTTCCGCTTCCATTGTGCTGACGGGTTTTATCCCCATGCTGATGGACACGGGCGGCAACGCGGGCAGTCAGGCTTCGGTCTCCATCATCCGCGGTCTTTCCCTCGGCGAGATCGAATATAAAGACATCGGGCGTATCCTCTGGAAGGAGGCGCGCGTGGCTTTTTTGTGCGGTGTTTCGCTTGCCGCCGCAAACTTTGTCAAATTGCTGCTCATTGATCGTGTGACCATCCCGGTCGCCATCGTTGTGTGCAGCACGCTTGTTGTAACGGTGCTCGCTGCAAAGCTTGTCGGCTGTTCGCTGCCGGTGCTTGCAAAGCGCATCGGTTTTGACCCGGCCGTCATGGCCAGTCCATTCATCACGACCATTGTAGACGCGCTTTCCTTGCTGATCTATTTCCGCATTGCGTGCGCGGTGCTGCATATCGGTTAACTTTATCCATTAAAGGAGGCTGCTGTTATGAACCAAAAAGATATTGAAACGCTTGCAATCGCGCTGCCGGAAGACATTTTAAAAGCAAAATGGTGCGGCGATTTTGACCGCGCGTTCCACCTGATCGACCTATACCTTGCAAACGAGAAAGTCCCGGCGTTTATGAAAACACGCCTTGCACTGGAGCGTGAGGTCTTGAAAGCACTGCCGACGGGCTACACATACAGCGAAGAAGACGCTTTGGCGCTCGTGCAGAAGGAAATTCCGGATTTCACGAAGGCAGAGCTTGACGCATTGCGTGACCGCGGCGCCATCGACTGGATCTACATCAACGGCAAAACGACGTATTCCCGCACGTTCTACGATACGCTTTTGGGCGTTTATCCGGATATCGCCACGCGTGCAGGCAAGCCGCCGAAGGACAAAAGTGATCGCGTGGAATTTCTGCGCCAAAATGTACGCGACATGAAAAAAGACGGCGACGCGCTGTGGAGCATTCAGCTGCGCGCCCAGTTCCGTCTGCATGACGATGTTTTCCGCCCCGGCGAAGAACTGACCGTGCATCTTCCCGTACCGAAGAACGCGATGAACATGCGCGACATTGAGATCCTTGCGACCTCCCACCCCATTTATAAGCTTGCAGATGAAAATGCACCCGCGCGCACGGTCTCATTCCGCGGCAAATTCGAGAAAAACGAAACCTTCTGGGTCGAATACAAATATCTTTCTTATGTGAAATACAACAACCTCGAATCCGCACAGGTCAGTGCAGAGCAGCCGACGTTCGACACCGAGGAGCTTTACCCGCACATTCGCTTCACGCCGCTCATCCGTGCGCTTTGCAAAGAGCTTTCCGGCGATGAGAAGAACCCGCTTCTGCTCGCACGCAGATTTTACGACTACTGCACGAAGGTCGGTACATATTCGTATGTGCGCGAATACTTCACGCTGCCGGGCAGCATTCCGGATTATTACGGCGCGGGGCTGCACGGGGACTGCGGCGTGCAGGCGCTGCTGTTCATCACGCTGTGCCGCTGCGCAGGTATTCCTGCCCGTTGGCAGAGCGGCCTGTTCGTCACGCCGGACGACACCGGCTGCCACGACTGGGCGCAGTTCTACATTGCTCCCTACGGCTGGCTGTTTGCAGACCCGTCCTTCGGCGGCAGTGCGCATCGCATGGGCGACAGCGAGCGCAACGACTTCTACTTCGGCAATCTCGACCCGTTCCGCATGGCGGCAAACAGCGAGCTTCAGGCGGATTTTGACCCGCCAAAGACACAGCTGCGCATCGACCCGTTCGACAACCAGCGCGGCGAAGCCGAATACGCAGATGTCGGCATCCGCTGGATGGACAAGGAGTGCGACTGGAAGACCATCGAAATGAAGAAGCTCTCTTAATTTAAAACGTTAAATGCCCGCCGTGCTTTTGCACGCGCGGGTATTTTTGACCGTAAAGGAACAGATCTATGGAAACGAAACTCGATATTCTGCGGCGCTATTTCGGTTACACGTCCTTTCGCCGTGGTCAGGAGGAAATTGTAGACGCACTGCTCACGGGCCGCGATGCGCTGTGCGTCATGCCGACGGGCGCAGGCAAATCCGTGTGCTATCAGGTGCCGGCACTCCTGCTGCCGGGCATCACGCTTGTCATCTCCCCGCTCATTTCGCTGATGAAAGATCAGGTGGAATCGCTGACGCAGGCGGGCGTGCACGCGGCATACCTCAACAGCTCGCTCACCCCGGCACAGTACAGCCGCGCACTGCACAATTTATCCGAGGGGTTGTATAAGCTCGTCTACGTCGCGCCGGAACGCCTTTCGACCGAGAACTTCCGCACGGCCGTAGAGAACCTCAATATTTCTCTCATCGCCGTGGATGAAGCGCACTGCGTCTCTCAGTAGGGGCAGGACTTCCGCCCGGACTATTTAAAGATTGCGGAATTTGCCGAAAGTTTGAAAAATCGCCCGACGATCGGCGCATTCACCGCCACGGCAACAAAAGCCGTGCGCAAGGACATTGCGGAGCACCTGCACCTCATTGACCCCGTGCGTATCACGACGGGCTTTGACCGCCCGAACTTATATTTCGGCGTGCAGATGCCGCACAGTAAGGCGCTGGCGCTTTTGAAGCTCATTGAGGAACGCCCGGGCAAATGCGGCATTGTGTACTGCTCCACGCGCCGCACCGTGGAAAAAGTGGGCGCGCTTTTAAACGACAAGGGCATCCCTTCCACGCGCTACCACGCCGGTCTGCCGGAGGAAGAACGCAGGCAAAACCAGGACGATTTCGTCTATGACCGCAAGCCCATTATGGTCGCGACGAACGCGTTCGGCATGGGCATCGACAAATCCAACGTGTCGTTCGTCATCCACTACAACATGCCGAAAAACCTCGAGAGCTATTATCAGGAAGCCGGGCGTGCCGGGCGCGACGGCAGCCCCGCCGAGTGTATTTTGCTTTACAGCCCGCAAGACGTGCGCACGAACCGCTATTTAATCGAAAACAGCGACCCGAACCCCGACCTCGACTTTGAAACACAGGAAAAGCTCATCCAGCGCGAATACGACCGTCTGCGAAAAATGACATATTACTGCACGACGGCCGATTGCCTGCGCGCATTCATCTTAAAATACTTCGGCGAGCCCGCCGAGGAATACTGCGGCAATTGCTCCAGCTGCGCGGGCGGCTCCGTTTTGGTAGAGGCCACCGTGGAGGCACAGCAGGTGCTCTCCTGCGTGGCGCGCACCGGGCAGCGGCTCGGCATCAGCATGATCTGCGACATTCTGCGCGGCAGCGAAAATGAGCGTGTTTTGCAGATGAATCTGCAAACACAGTCCACCTACGGGCTCATGCGCGAAAAGCCGATTTTTGAAATTAGGCGTATCATCGACGCACTTTTGATGCAGGAATTGCTCATCCAGACCGACGGGCAATACCCGGTTTTAAAGCTGACGCAGAACGCGCGGCCGGTTTTGCTCGGGAAAAAAAGCTTTGAAATGCGTATTCCCGTGCCGCAGGAAAAAGCGAAGAAGCCGGACAAGGCCGCAGGCGATGCCGACCCGGAGCTTTTCGCACGGCTGAAAAAGCTGCGTGCCGCGCTTGCCGCAAAAGCGAGCGTGCCGGCCTACGTCGTTTTCACCGACGCCACTTTGCGCGATATGTGCGCCAAAATGCCGACGGACGAACAGGAACTTTTGCAGGTCTCCGGTGTGGGCGAGCGCAAGGCGCATCGCTACGGCAAGGCCTTTTTGGAAGAGATCAACCGCAAAGCGGAGGAAGAATAAATGGAACAAGCAAAGCACAAATTCAATCTTGTCGACCACATCGAAGTGCGCGGTGCGCGCGTGCACAACCTCAAAAACATTGACGTCAATGTGCCGCTGCATAAGATCGTTGGCATAGCGGGTGTTTCGGGCTCCGGCAAATCGTCGCTCGCGCTCGGTGTTTTGTATGCAGAGGGCTCACGGCGATATTTGGAGTCGCTTTCCACCTACACGCGCCGCCGTATGACGCAGGCGGCACAGGCGCAGGTGGACGAAGTTCTATATGTCCCGGCCGCACTCGCACTGCACCAGCGCCCCAATGTCCCGGGCATCCGCAGCACATTCGGCACGGGCACGGAGTTACTCAACAGCCTGCGCCTGATGTACTCGCGCCTTGCAAGCCACCGTTGCCCGAACGGGCACTACATTCAGCCGACATTGGCCGTCGCGGCGGGTCAGCCGTGCGTGTGCCCCGTTTGCGGTGCGGAATTTTTCGCGCCGTCTGCGGAGGAGCTCGCGTTCAACAGCCAAGGCGCGTGCCGCAAATGTGACGGCACCGGCATCGTGCGCATTGTGGACGAAAGCACCCTTGTACCGGACGACACCCTCACGATTGACGAAGGCGCCGTGCGCCCGTGGCAGACGCTGATGTGGTCTTTGATGAAGGACATCGCCCGCGACCTCGGCGTACGCACCGACGTGCCGTTCCGCGAGCTGACGGAAAAAGAAAAGGACATCGTGTTTCACGGCCCTGCCATTAAAAAGCACATGATCTACCAGAATAAAACGAGCGGCGCAGCAGGCGAAATGGATTTCACCTACTTCAACGCCGTGTATACCGTGGAAAACGCACTCTCCAAAGTCAAAGATGAAAACGGCATGAAGCGCGTGGAAAAGTTTCTGAAGACCGAACCGTGCCCGGACTGCGGCGGCTCACGGCTATCGGAGAAAGCTCGCGCTCCGAAGCTTCGCGGCATCTCTTTAGATGAAGTCTGCCGTATGACGCTCGCCGGCCTCACCGATTGGGTCGCGGACGTGCCGGGTTCGCTGCCCGAAGAAATGCGTCCCATGGCGCAGAGCATCTGCGATTCGTTTACATTGAATGCCAAGCGCCTTTTGGAGTTAGGGCTCGGCTACCTGACGCTGGACCGCGCCGCCTCCACGCTTTCCACAGGCGAGCGCCAGCGCATGCAGCTTGCCCGTGCCGTGCGCAACCGCACCACCGGCGTTTTATATGTGCTCGATGAGCCTTCCATCGGCTTGCACCCGGCGAACATCGTCGGCCTCACCGGCGTGATGCACGATCTCATCGACGACGGCAACTCCGTTCTGCTCGTCGACCACGACACGCAGATTTTGAGCGAGGCCGATTGGCTCATTGAAATGGGCCCGGAAGCCGGTGCAAAAGGCGGCCATGTCATCGCGGAGGGCACAACAGACGACATTAAGATAAACGAAAACTCGCAGATTGGCCCGTTTTTGGCGGGAAAGCAGGGCATCTCGCGACAGAAAGCACCCGAAAGCGAGCTTTTCCAAAACGGCGCTATCCACCTTTCCACCGACCGCATCCATACGGTGAAGCCGCTCGAAGTGGATATTCCGAAAGGCCGCCTGACCGTTGTTACGGGCGTTTCCGGCTCCGGCAAAACGACGCTCATTCTGGAAAGCCTTATCCCGGCGCTTTCGGCGCATATTCGTGGTGAAAAGTTACCGGCGCACGTGAAGTCGGTCAGCGCCGAGGGCATCGCACACGTCAAGCTCATCGACGCGACGCCGATAGGGATCAACGTTCGTTCCACCGTCGCCACCTATTCAGGCGTTCACGACGAGCTCAGAAAGCTGTTTGCGCGCGCGTCGAAGAAATATAAGGCGAGCGACTTTTCGTACAATACAGGGGCGCTCAGGTGTCCTGGATGCGATGGAACGGGCGTGGTGAGCCTGGACGTTCAGTTTTTGCCGGATGTGAATATCCCGTGTCCGGATTGCCGAGGGTCGCGGTATGCCCGCACCGCGTGGGACGAATGCGTTCAGAATGCAAACGGCGCGCGCGCATCGCTTCCGGAGCTGATGGATATGGACGTCAGCTCCGCGCTTGAATTCTGCGCAGGGATGAAGGCGGTTTCACAGAAGCTGGAGGTGCTGAAAACGCTCGGGCTCGGGTATTTGACGCTGGGTGAGGAAACGCCGAGTCTGTCCGGCGGCGAGGCGCAGCGGCTGAAGCTCGCGGGCGAGATTGGAAGGGCGCAGACGGACGCAGCGTTTGTGTTCGACGAGCCGAGCATCGGATTACATCCGCTGGACGTGCAGGTGCTTTTGCGGGTGTTTCAGGCGCTGATTCAGAACGGCGCGACGGTGATCGTGATCGAGCACGATCTGGATGTGATCCGAAATGCGGATTATGTGATCGATATGGGCCCCGGCGGCGGCGAATCGGGCGGAAGAATCGTCGCGACCGGTACGCCGGAAGAAATCGCTGCGAATGCGGAAAGCGCGACGGGACGGTTTTTGTAAGGAAAAGATTGATTGACAGAATGGTTACGGTTGGTTTATAATGTGGATGGAGTCTGAGAACTCCCGGCAGGAAGGAAACAGATGGCGCT
>OLPU01001202.1_pt1 | contig 19915 bp, 19 predicted proteins | sample 1673111 | NCBI WGS metagenome assembly OLPU01 (sample SAMEA3136755, study PRJEB25190) | human gut metagenome | reverse complement strand
AAACCGTATTTGTGCCGGAAACCAAAAACGGCAGCGTAGACGTTACGTTTATCTTTGATGCAACGGGCTTGCATGGCAAAGAGATCGTCGTGTTCGAGGATTTGTACCGTGAGAACGTGCTGCTTGCTACCCATGCGGACATCAACGATGAAGGGCAGACGGTAAAGATTCTGCCGCTGCATGGCTCCATTATGACCACCAAGGTAAACGCAGACGACCCGACAGATAAAATCTCCGGCGCGACGTTCGGCGTTTACTCCGATGCAGACGGTGACGGCATCTTCAACGCTAAGACCGATAAGCTCGTTGGCACGCTTCAGGAAGGCGACACCGGCGTTTATACGCTGGGTTCCCTCCCTTACGGAAAATTCTTCCTACACGAGGACAAGGCTCCTGAGGGCTTCGTACAGGACAACATCTACTATCCGTTTGAGATTAAAGAAGACGGGCAAATCGTAAACTTTGAGACTGTTCCCGGCAAAGATTTCCCGAACAAGCCGATCAAAGGCACTGTCACCACCACAAAGGTGGATGCTACCAACCCGCAGCACAAGCTTTCCGGTGCAGTGTTTGAAATCTACCGCGATGCAGACGGTGATGGCCGCTACACAGAGGGTGTAGATACGCTCATCGGCCGTATGGATGAAATAGAAACCGGCTTCTATTCCCTCTCCGACCTTGTTTACGGAAAATACCTGATTTACGAAGCACAGGCTCCGGCAAACTTCGTGCGCGATACGATCTACTACCCGTTCTCTATCTCAGAAGACGGCCAGACCGTGACGTTTGAAACGATCCCGGGCAAGGACTTCCCTAATAGCCCTGTTCCTAACCGCCCGAAGACCGGCAGCAGCCGCAGTGTTCTTCCTTACATTGCTTTTGCCGGTTCTGCTTTAGGTTTGACTACCGTACTTCTGGTTCGCCGCAAAAAGAGCAAATAAGTTTTGAATAGCATTGCAAAAAGCAAGAGCGCCCGGACCATCCCGAGCGCTCTATGTGCAATGCAAACAATAAGCAAATGCTTAATCTTCGCTATTTCTGATTTTGTAATTTTTTAATACCCTTATTAACAGAGTACTCACAAATCCAAACAACAAAAATATAAATCGATATTGGCGCGGCCACAAGGCCCGACAAAGCCTGAGCTAGCAAAATTTGATTTTGCTTCAAAAAAATGTAATAACAGCCCAAATAGAGTCCTAAATAGACAAGACCCACAACCAATAAAAATACAATTTTAGGCACGCCATTTGACCGGATTATTTGGCTTATTGTACTATCCGATGGATATCCCAATTTCTGTTTTAGATATTTTATGTTTTGACTTACAAGTCTCCTCAATTCATTATATTTTTTATAGATTGCCATCATGTAATCCGTCTTTTGGCCTTTTGTTTTTGCCTGCGGCAGTAAGCCTTGCAACATTTTAATTTGATTTACAATATTAAAAATGCCCGAGCTTATATAATTTGATTTATCAATTTGGGGGTATAGTTCGTCGCTATTAAAAAAGCGGTCTAATTCAAAAATGCAATAATCGTTATACTGTTCAGATAATAAAATTGACTTCATTTTGGTATAGCATTTAAGCTTTGCCTTCATAATTTCAATTTTATTAGCTGTTGTTTCTTTTTTTTCGATTTTTTGCTTAAATACAAGCTCCAACCCTCCTAAAAATAATTTCACAAAAACATCTGGCATATTATCTACTATAATTTTTAGCCAATCCATGCAAATATCTCCTTTTAGTTTTGCCTAAACTTCCTCATATTAGAGGACAATATTATTATATCTCATTCAATAAAAATTTCAATATGTTTTCGCATCCTTTTTGGGTAAGTATTACACCTCTTGATTTTCAGAAAGGAATCCCATGGTATCAAAGGAATTTTTCGAGTTTATATCAGCGCACTGCGGGAACATGGTCGCATGGCTACTGATTTTGTGGCCATTTGTTCACTTAGCGCTCTTAATACAAACTTTTTCTCGTACAGTCTTTAATGAAGTTTTATGGCTAATAGACATGGGATTAGGAGGAAAAGGTCAATGGATCACAGCGATAAAAATTACTTGCATAAAACTATACCTACATCTACTAATATTCTCAAGCCTCTCAATAATTTACTTCGGCATACCAATTGGAACCATACTATTTGTTCTTGTTGTCGCTACCTTCATAATTCATATTATCGATATTAGCATAGAAGATAAAACGCTTTCCGAAGATCTCCCCGGGATTATCCGTATGGTGATCTATTTTGTCCTTTTTGTAGCTATTATGTATTTTCTTTTTCTTCTTCTTTAATTTTACGTTTCTGTTCCTTTACAAATCTCCAGAAAGAATTTGGCGATTTGTTTTTCCAAAAGCGCCAAATTTCTATTACAAGTCCTACAAGTGCTGCACTTCCTATCAACGATCCAATACCAATTAACCAAGACGTTCCTAATGATACCACGAAACAGATCAATATTTCGAAAAGTACAAATAAAACTGCTACCATAAGATGTACGAACAATTTAAATGGCCCCTCAGAACCATATCTTAGTACATGAAAGGAATATAGCGTATCTCGTGGATAGCCCAATGCTTTGCGCAATCTATTATCTTCATTAGAAACATATGCACACAAGATTTCATAATCTTTGCGTAAGCGCTTCATTATTTTCTTTTCTCTACGACAAGCCAATTTGTCCTTTTCATCAATTCTATTTAGTATTTTCTTATAAGTTTCAATCTCGGAAATCATACGCAAAATTTCCGGATGCAAAAGCTTTTGGCTATCGTTTCTCTCCTTTATCATTTTCGTAATTTTATCTGTAACTTCTTTATTATAACTTTCATTACGGCTCACAAGATCAAAAAGTTCACAGCATAAACCAAATGACTTTTCGTTCACCTCGTCGTTTCTCTTACTGGTAAAACCTTTCTTAACTTGCCAAACCGCAAGTACTGCTGCTAAAGGAATCCCCACAATATTTCCAATTTGCGAAATAAGCGCATTGATTAATTCAGAATTCATGTTTTCACCCGTTCTTAAAAGTCTGTTATTCTTAAATAAAGTATATACCAGATTTAATTTGTCTTCAATTCAATTTTACCTATGCAGAGCGGAAAAGCCTACTATCACCAGATAGCAGGTTTTTTTAATGCAGGAAGACCGGTCGCAACCCCGGCGGGGCAACCTGTAAATTCAAAAGAAAGGATGAGCAAATGCAAAAAAGAAAAAAACTCGCCGTGATCGGCACACTGCTTATCGTGTTGGTCGCCGGTGGTATTGTATGGCAGGTCGTCGATGTCAATCGCACCGGACGTTCGCCGGTATCAGCTCTATTTAAAAATGAAGGACAAGAAGCTTCTTCCAATGAACCGTCAGCTGATCCCGTTACAATCGTCTTGCGTGAGGAAGCGCCGACGCCAACACCATCCCCTACCCCATCGCCAACACCTACTTCGGCTCCAACGCCGACGTCGACACCTACTTCTGCACCGGCAGAATCGTCAAAAACCGGAAGTACTTCCGGTTTTTCGACTGAAAGTCGGCCATCAGGTTCGCAAGCAGGCAATCAAAACACTGCTGAAGAACCCAAAACAACGCCAAAACCAACGCCAAAGGTCACGCCTACGCCTCGGCCGCAGGTCATTGAGGCAACGCCGGAACCCACTCCCGTCCCGGAGGTGCAAAACATCTCGCTTGATACATACAGCATCGATATTTTGCCCGGAGACAGCTGGCGCATCAACATTGCCGCAGCACCTAGTGATTTTTACAGCATGGGTGCGCAGTGGGTGTGCAGCAACTCCGCTGTTGTCTCTCTCTCAGGTTCCGATACTTCCGGCGTCACCATCACGGCCGTAAGCACAGGCTCGGCCACCGTCACCGTGTACAGCCGCAGCACCGGTCAATCCGCAAGCTGCACCGTCAACGTAAATTAAGAAAAGAGGTAACTTTATGAACATCTTAAATCAGCTCTATTTTCTCGCTATTTCACATTTACCGGTATCCACCGTCGCCACGATCTCCGGTGCACTCGAAAGTGCTTTTAACAACAATGTTAAGCCGGAAATGAAAGCTATTGGAAATATTATCATGTATATTATCTCCGGCGTGCTCATCATCGCGTTCGTCGTGAAAGGCGTTTTCGTGTGGAGAGACTATCGTCATAACGGCGGAGAAATTCAATGGAACGTACTGCTCGTTCTGTTTATTTGCCTTGTGGTTGTTGTTTCCGCGCCCTCGTGGATGTGGAGCGTCATTGGGTGGTGATGACCTATGTTTGCAAGCTCATCGCTCGAGGAAGTTTATCACTATGTGTACTATCAGCTCACCTCTGTTGCCCTCACTATGCTCGATGATGTAAACGGACTATCCATCAACTTCTTCAGCAACGAATTCATACAAGCTATTGTGAATTTCTTTACCCTGTTTGCTTGGGGGCTGGGATTGACCGGCGCAGCCATTGCTATAATGGACTTTGCCGTTTCCTATCAGACCGGTGGAGGCGGCAGCTTTACCGGAACCGGCATGAACATGCTGCGACTTTTAGTCGCCCTGCTCACCTTTTCGAGTATTCCTATATTGCTGTTTCAAACAAGCATGGATATTTACGGCACGGTGCGCAGCGTGGTCGTCGGATCAATGGACGGCGCAACCGTCAGCATAACCGATTTGGTCAAAGGCGCTGTGCAAAGTATGTTTAAATCTGTTTATGGCACACTGCCACCGGTTAAAATCGCAAACGGAATTTGGGAATTCCTCAAAAAGCTTACAGACGGCTTCCAAGCCACCGATCCCGCCGATGCCGTACTTTCCTCAAATGCCGACTGGTGGGCGCTTATTCAGCTTATCATTCTGGTGTGGGCAATCTTCAAGATTTTCTTTTCCAACCTCAAACGCGGCGGTATCCTTCTCGTGCAAATTTGTGTAGGATCAATGCACATGCTTGCGCTTGCACGCGGATATACCGACGGCTTCGGAAGTTGGTGCAAACAGGTTGCAGCTTTGTGCTTTACTGCTTTTGTGCAAAACCTGCTCTATCTGCTCGCCATTATCATGATGCAGGATGCAGCCTCCTCAAGCCTGTATTTTTCGCTCGGCCTGCTGCTTGTAGCTGCCGAAGTACCGCGCATTGCGCAAATGTTCGGTCTCGATACTTCCGCAAGGTTCTCACTCGGCAACGCTGCACACAACGTCTCCTCCGTGGTGTCGTTGGTCAAGCAATTCGCATAAGGAGAAAACATATGAACGACGATCAAAACTATTTTTTCTACCCGGAAAATCTCAGTGAAAAGGCATTGTTTTTCGGTTGGACGGGTATAAACCTTGTTATCATCGCAGTGGGGCTTGTGCTCTCTACCCTTATCTTTTTCTTCTCTTTTGTCTGGGTTCCGCTGTTGATAACCCTGCTGTATATGGTGTTGACTTTTACAACCGATAATCAATCACTGCTTAAAGTCATACAGAGATATATCAACTATCTGTTTTTAGACCAGCTCGAGTACTTCTGGGGCGAGCCTAAATATTAAATTGGAGCAAAAAATGAAATCAAACAAGAAAAACGACAAAAAGGAATCGGCAACGCAACAACTGCTGAATCTGAAACAATTTGTACCCCTCCAAATCGGAGATAACGGTGCGGTAGCCATTGAAGGTGAAGACGGTATGCTGTACACCTACATCATGCTGCGGCCGGACAACATCTCTGTTCTTGGTCGCAGTGAGGTACTTGCAAAAATCCGCAACCTTCAAAATATCCTTTCAGATGTTGCCGAGTTGCAAATGCTGTGCATGTCCTCGACGCAAAATTACGAGGATAACAAGCGTTACTACCGACATCTCGCAGAAACCACCGAATCCCCCATGGTAAAGCAGCTCTGCTTGCAAGAAATCGCTTATCTGGATGAAATCAACATCGCGATGAGCACAAGCCGCGAGTTTGCAATGATCCTGCGTCACCGTGCAGATCGTCTGGATGACGCTCGGCGCAGCATTATGCAAACCCTTAATCTCATCCGCGAACACCAGTTTCACGCTCGCATCGCAACAAAAGACAGCTTCAAGCGTCTGCTTGCTATTTACTACGTTGGAGACATTTACACAGAGCATGTTCCCGATTTTGACGGAATGCAATATATGGAGGTCAACAATGCCACTGTTTAAGAAAAAGGCTGAAATGCCTACACCGGAGGAAATTGAAGCAGGCAAAGTCAAATCCTACAAAGATTTAATCGCGCCCTCTGTAGTCTCCTTCAGACGTTCGCCGGGGTATTACATTCTCGGCAATACGTATCGCTGCGTTTGGGCGATCCGTTCATACGCAGAAACCGTTGAAAAAGATTCACCAGAAATTGCTTTGCTGCGCGAGCTCGGTGAATCTGACGGTATAACGCTGCATATCTACACACGTCATATGCCGACCGTAGAGCGCGATGAGATCTTTCACCGTGCCCAAAACCGCACAAATATGCAAAAACGCTCATCCTACAAGCTGCATGAACAGATTGAAGCCGATGAGCAGCTTACTACGCTTTCCCGCATGATCCGCGAAACACAGCGCACGAAAGAAACTTTTGTGTACTGCGCCGTTTTCATTGAACTGATTGCAGACAGCCTCGAGCGTTTACAATCGAAGCAAATCGAAACGCAAAGCATTCTGACGCACCATAAGATTTTAGTGGATAAGCTATACCTACGGCAGCTTCAAGGCTTTGAAAGCGTTAAGCCCAACGGCAAAAACGCTTTCGGCACAGAATTTGAGCGTGTTTTCCCAGCAAGCAGCGTTGCAAACCTGTTTCCTTTCTCCTACTCCGGCAAGAATGACAAAAACGGATTTTACATCGGCCGTGACCAGAACGGCAGCAACATCATTATAGATTTTGACCGACGCGCCGAAGACAAAACCAACGGGCATATCCTAATCCTCGGCAACTCCGGCGAGGGCAAATCCTACTTGATGAAGCTCATCATCACAAACGTCATCATGGCGGGCAAAAAAGTATATATCCTCGACCCGGACAACGAATATGGAGAGTTGGTTAAAAACCTCGGCGGTACGTATCTGGATATGATGGACAGCAAATACTACATCAACGTGCTCGAGCCGAAAACATGGGTTGACCCGACGCAGGAAATCAATGAATTTGATGACTCCCCGGAAGCCTTTAAAAAGCAAAATCGCCTATCGCAGCACATCGCCTATCTGCGAGACTTCTTTTCCGTTTATCAGGACTTTTCCAGTGCGCAGCTCGACATCATCGAGATCATGTTAGAGGAAACCTATAAACGTCGCGGCATCACACCCCGCACGGACTTCACAAAGCTGACCTCTGAGGATTACCCGATTTTGAGCGACCTCTACCGCGTCATCGAAGAAAAGCTCGAAAGCTATGATGAAGAAGCCGCACTTGCCGCTAAAGCCGGTCATCCCGTTATGTACAGCCTCGAAATGCTCAAATCCGTCGGCCTCGGCCTGCGCGGTATTTGCATCGGCGCTATGTCTCGATACTTTAACGGGCACACCAACATACCGAATTCAAACTTTATCGATTTCTGCGTCAAAGATGCACTCACCACAAACGACAATCTGAAGAACGCTATGTTCCTGAACATCTTCTCCTATATGAGCCACAAATTTCTGACCGAAGGCAGCTGCGACCTCTTTGTCGATGAGCTTCACGAGTTCGTGAAAAACCGTCTGGCAATCACCTACATCAACAGCTTCATGAAGCGTGGCAGAAAGAAGGAATCCGGCGTTTGCATCGGTTCGCAAAACGTGGAAGACCTTCTGAACCCGAGCGTTATCACATACACAAAGCCGCTCATGTCTATTCCGACCCACAGCTTTCTGTTTCATCCCGGTGCAAACTGCGATATTTCGGAGTTTCAGCGCACAATAAACGTGCAGCCGTGGGAATATGAGATCATCCAGACACCGAACCGAGGACATTGCCTCTATAAATGCGGTGCGGAGCGCTATCATCTCTCCGTCCGCGCCCCGGAGCACAAATCTGCACTGTTCGGTAACGCCGGTGGACGCTAAAAAGCGGAAGTACTTCCGCTTTTTATATTGAAATCTCGGTAAAATCGAGCAGTCATCTGACTGCTCTTTTTATTTCTATACAAGGAGATGAATGCCTATGGACGGAGCACGTCTTATTCTAAACGCAAGATACTTTCATATTGCCCAGACCGGTGAAAAAGCCACAAAGTACGCCTTTGTCGCCGAAGCCGCAGCCGGACTGGTGAACTACATTGCGACGCGTGAATCCGTCATTTATAACTACGATCATTATAAGGAAGTGAGTGCCACAGAAGCACAGCGCGAAGCTATAAATCAATTTCTTGAGGTATCCCCTGACCTTGAGCTTTCGCGCGAATTCAAAGCCTACGACGAAGACCGCAGCGCCGCAAACGCCAGCGCTCTGATCTCACGTGCCGCACAATATGTCTACGGCATGACAGCAGAAGGTGACGTTAAGCCCTCGGCCCCGGCCACACGTGCTCAGCGAGAACGCATACAGGAGTTTGTAAACAAAGTACCGGCCATCCGTCAAACACCGGAATACAGCGACTACAAGGCTTCCCCTACGCGTGAAAACGCAAGCGAAGTACTCTCTCATGCACTCGAAGTCGGTCTCGCTAATGCTGCCGACCCCGAAACGCTTGAAATCATGCTCAACTACATTGCAGAGCGTCCGGGCGTCGTCCATAACGAAGGCAAAGTGCACGGACTCTTTACCGTAAACGGTGCAGCTGACCTCGCTGCCGAAAAGGAGGCTATTGCCGCACATACCGGCAATATTTACAGCATGGTCTTCTCTTTACGGCGCGAAGATGCAGACCGCCTCGGGTATGACCGACAGGATGCCTGGTCTCAGTTGTTCGCCATTAAGGCGGACAAAATCGCCCAAGCGCTGCGTGTGCCGACCTCTAAGCTGCACTGGGTTGCTGCCGTGCACAACACAAAGCATCACCCGCACGCACACTTTATTGCGTACAGCACTGAACAAAAATCCCGCATATACCTTTCCGAAGATGCCATCGAGCAGCTGAAATCTGAATTCGTTTCGGAGATTTTCGCTGAAGAACGCCATCAGATTTTTGCCCCACGTGAAGAAGCACGTCAACAGCTTGAAGACCGATTGGAGACCTTGTTCACACAGCTCGAGCATAACAGCAATGCTGCCGTTACCGATCTACTCTTGCCGGAAAAGCTTGCAGCGTTACGCAAATCCATTGAAAGTGCATCCGGTCGGCATGTGTATAAATATCTGCCAAAAGACACTAAAGCTATGGTAGATAAACTGCTCGATGAGATCAGTGAAGTTCCGGAAATTAAAGAGCTGCTTACAGAGTACAACAAGTATCAACAGCAGCTCGAAGCTTATTATAAGGCGCCGGACGAGCCTAAGCCCTTATCTGCCGCGACCACGCGCAGCAACTTGTATCCTTTGAAAAATCTCGTCGTACAGTATGCCTTGCAGTTCGAACCTTCACCCCCATTGACTCCCAAAACTGAAAATTCATCTGAAAAAACCGGAAGTACTTCCGGTTTTTCTTATTCTGATGCGTTGGATGAGCCTGAAAATGCACAAATGAATGAACCGTTCAAAGCGACATGGAAAACCAATGACATACGCAGTTGGAGGAATAACATGAAAGTTCAAAGTTCTTCGCCGCCGTATGACGGAACAGCCGAAGAAAAATACCGGTATGCCCAGTACCTGCGTTACGATGAAAAATGTCCGCAAGACGCTATCCTGTGGTACAACCTTGCGGAGCAGCTCGGTCACACCGAAGCCGCCTATCAGTTAGCGCAGTATTATTTGAAAAAGGGCGAAGATCAAGACATTGAACTCGGTAACTATTATTTGCTAAAAGCCAAACTCGGGTTTGAAGATACCCTGTTAGATAGCGTCAACGCCATGCAGCTTCAAGCAATCTCGGCTGGCAACACCTATGCAGATGCCATTGCCGATTTTGGGCCACTGGAAGCTGAAGAAAAGAAGCAGCAGAGCGCCATTAGCAGAGCCGCTTATTTCCTCGGCCGTATTTACACAACCGGCATTGAAATCGCAAACATAGACGGCATAGAGTCGGAAGATCTTCCCGCACTGCAAGTCGCGACTGATCCGCATAAAGCAGCAGCTTATTTTGAGTTTGCTTATAGAAGTGGGTATAAGCACGCCGCCTATTATCTCGGCAATTTGTATTTCCATGGTAAGCTCTCCCCTGCCGACAAACCGGATTATGAACGTGCCGCCGGTTGGTATATGGCCAATACTGAAAACCCCTATTGCCAATTTGCACTCGCAAAAATGATTGAACACGGGCAAGGCTTTACGCCGAATGTTGAAACCGCCGAAACACTTTACCGTAAGTGCTTAAACGCAAATGATTATTTAACTGCCGAATCCTCTTACGCCATAGCGCAGATGCAGAATAACGAGCAGCTGCCTTTAACCGATATGCAAAAGCTCTACAAAACTGCCGCTGAAATCTGGCTAAAAGACGATCATCCCGAAAACCATATTCACTTGCGCCTTGCACGCATGTATGAATACGGTCTTGGCGTGCCCGAAGATCTTTCACTTGCAATAGACCACTACAAGGCCGCACTGAAAACACCGGAAACCGAATACAAGCTCGGTCAACTCATGCAGCGTACCGACGGAGATGCAACGGAGATTTACGCACACTATGCGGCAGCACGCGTCGGTATGCTATATGCTGAAGAACATCGTCCTACATCGGCAACAGCACAACAAGCCGTGCGCCTCGCAACTATGTATCGCTACGGACTCGGATGCGATGCAGACCATGAAACCGCCGTGCACTGGTATACGGTCGCGGCTGAACGCGGCAGCATTTATGCACAGCAACGCTTAGAAGTCATGGAGATGCAGCGTATCCGTCAAGAGCAGCGTGCAGCAGAATACGCCGAAAAGCAACAGCAGCAACAGAACCTCAGCTTTGCTGCTCGCCTACTCAATACGATAGGCAACGCTTTGTGCCGCCAAACGCTGCGAGATCAACAGTCTGCCACTGCCACTACCGACCGAAAGCAGAGACGTATGCAGCGCAGGCTTAAACGAGCGCTCGGTCAAAAAGAAGACTACGAACAAATTTTCCAGTAATATCTTTAAGGGATCCCTATGAAGAAAAAAAGCAACAAAATCAACTTTAAATCTAATAGTTCACGAGCCATATACAATTATGTTCTCGAAAACAATTACAAAATCACTGTCAAACAAGCTTGTGACGAACTTGCCGTAACACCGAGTCAGGTTTATAGCTTAATCGGCCTACTGCGAAAAAAAGGCATGAATGTCCGTGTCATCCGAAAATCGGTCGAGAGGCAGATTTACCGAGAAGCACGACAGTACATAGAAGAACATAACTGTGAAATTTCTATCGCAAAGGCTTGTCGGGATCTTAATGTATCCAGAGAACAGCTCAACAATATGATTCATAAATTCCGTAAAAACGGTATGCAGATTTCCATTATCCAAGCGAGCGACATCATAAAATTGCCGCTGAACAAAAATACTGAAGAAGCCGTATATCAGTATATTGTCGACCATAACTACTCTATTTCATCCAGACAAATGCGCACAGATTTATCCTTGACAAAACAGCAAACAAAGTCCTTTCTCCAAAAATTCCGTCGTAAGGGCATAGAAATTACCGTCGTAGAAAGTAAAAAGAGGAATTCAGATGCGCAGCCACAGTGAATATATTCCTCTGACACAAGATCAGATCGCGCTTGCACAGCACACAGACATTGTAGAATATCTGCGCGAACGCGGTGAAAAGGTGCAAAAAGAAGGAAATCATTACATCTGGGAAAAGCACGATAGCTGCGTGATCCACGGCTATAAATGGTATCAAAACAGCACCGGCAAGCACGGCGCTGCCGTAGCTTTTGTGCAAAACTTCTTTCACAAAAGCTTCCCGCACGCTGTGCTTGAGCTCATCGGCAACCGACAGATCACTTTTGATCTCGCTGCCCCTCCTCCCACCAAACGAGAATCAAAACCCACAGACATGATCCCCGTTGCTTTCTGCCTGCCGCCAGCTGCACCGGATAACCGTCGTCTGTATGCGTATCTCACGCATACACGCAGCATCGCACACGAGATTGTCAATACTTTCATTGATGAGCATTTAATTTATCAAGATAAACAAGGCAACATCGTATTTGTATGCTATGACTGCTTCGGCCGCGTAAAATCAGCTCATAAGCGCGGCACGAATTCCGCGCAGCGTTACCGTAGCTTTGTGACCGGCGGCGAATTCAACTGCGGCTTTTCATACGCCAATGATAACGCCACGGTGCTGTATGTATTTGAAGCACCCATCGACTTGATGAGCTTTCTAACACTGCATCGGCATAAACCGTGGCACAGAGCAAGCTACTTATCGCTTGGCGGGCTTTCAGAAGATCCTTTACGCCGATTTCTCAAGGAGCACAAATCTATTCAACGTATCGCTTTCTGCTTTGATAACGATATAAATAAGCCCGAAAATCGAGGGCAAGAAGCCGCCAAACGCTTCATGCGGCAGTTTTCCGGCAAATACATAACCTCTATTCTGTGCCCGTGCAAGAAGGACTGGAACGACGTCTTGAGAGACAAAATTCAGAAAGGAGAGTTTCTATGACCCCACAGCAAATTATATTTTTATCCATCGTCGGTATTGCTTTGGTCGCTTTGATCTTTTTATCCGAGTCACAAAAGCGCTACAATTTGGACTCTATTAAGCGTAAAACCGTCGGCGACGGCCAGTATGGCACTGCCCGTTGGGCAACACAAGAGGAGATACAGAGTTCGACTATCCAAGTTCCTTACGAGCCGGAAGCGTGGAGATACAACAAAGAAAGCCGCCCGACTACCGCAGGCATCGTCGTTAATTTGAAACAGAACAAAAAACAAATTCTCGCAACCATCGATCCTTCAGACAGCCACACTCTCATGGTTGCCGGAACCGGCGGCGGTAAAACCACCACCTTTATGATTCCGAATATCGAATACGCGCTCGCTTGCGGTACTTCCTTTATCTCAACGGATAGCAAAGGTGACCTGCTCCGTTTATACGGCAAGCTCTGCGAACAATACGGCTATACCTGTTTGAATATCAACTTCCGCACACCGATGAAAAGCGACAGCTATAATTACATGCAGCTCATCAATCTCTACATAGATATGTGGCGCGATGACCCTAAACGTGTAGACTACCACAGCCGCGCCGAGCGCTACGCAAAAGCTCTTGCAAACTCTATTGTCCACACAAAGGGCTTTGACGGCGGCGGTCAGAACTCGTATTTCTACGATTCCTCTGAAGGCTTGATCACCTCCATAATCCTGCTTGTTGCGCAATACTGCAAGCCGGAAGAACGTCATATCGTTTCCGTATTTAAAATACTTCTCGAATTCGTCCAAACCGTTAAATCCGCAAATGATGAGACCGATAGCCAAAGGAAAGTCAAGCAAACAAAGCTGAATGAAATTCTCAGTCTTCTACCTGAAGATGATAAAATCCGTTGGTTTGCAGGCTCCGTACCGGGCAGCGAGGGTATGCAGTATTTATCTGTTATCACAACCTCCATGTCCCGCCTGCTTGCCTTCATCGACTCAGAGTCAGAAAACATTCTCTGCAAGAATTCCAAAATCACAGTCGCAGACATCTACCAGAAAAAAGTTGCCGTATTCATCACATTCCCGGAAGAAGACGCCACAAAACACGTATTGGTCTCCCTTTTTCTTAGCCAGATCATAAATGAAGCCATCGTCTATGCAGATGAATGCACAAAAGAAAACAAGCTTACACGCCGCCTTTATATCTTCGCCGATGAATTCGGCATTTTTCCTTATATGGGCAACATTCTCGGCATGTTTGGCGCTTCGCGATCCCGCAACATTATTATCGTGCCCTGCATCCAGTCACCGGCACAGCTCAGACAGACCTACGGTGCAGACGGCGAGACTATTATTCGAGACTGCTGCCAGACCGTTATTTTCGGTGGCTTTTCCCCCATGTCCGATACCGCCGTTACCTTCAGCAAGCTGCTTGGAAACCAGACGGTCGCTGCCGGTTCCGTTTCAACCAACAACCGGGAAGGCCGCAGCCTTTTTGGTAGTGGATCAAACAGCAGCCGCAGCGTCAACATGATTGCACGGCCATTGATGACACCGGACGAATTGCAGCTCCTGCCCTTTGGCAAATGGGTCGTCAACCGGCGAGGCAGTCACCCGTTTATCGCCAATATGCCGCGCTATGATAAATGGGGCATTCGCCTAGAAGCTCCTTATATCTCAGAAACACGAGAGTATGTTCCCACCGTCTACGCCAAGTTGGATGATGTTATACGAACTATAAAAGAAGAAAAATGGCGACAGACCGTACAGGAAAAGCGAGAATCTGCCAATCCGTCAGAGTCCGTGGGCAGCACCGCAGATTATTAAAAACCGGAAGTACTTCCGGTTTTTAAATCTTTTTTCGAAAAAGTTGAAATATACTGATGTTTATGTAATAATGGAGTGGTACAAATGTTTGAGATAATTATTCAATTCTTAATTGGAGTTCTGACACCTATAATTTTTATCGGAGGGATAATAGCTGTGCTTAACGAATTGATTCAATCTTTTGAAAAAAAAGAAGAATACAATCGGAAATTAGAGGAACTCGAAGAAGAAATCAAAGAGTTCTCTTCTCAAAACCAAACGCTTGTAGAAGATTGTAAAAGTACAATTCGCGAAATTGAACTTGAACATCAAAAAACTATACAGTCCTTGTCCAGATGTTCACAATCACTATACAATGAGGCAAACGCCGTTCTTAAAAACACACATGACCTAATGATTATCAACGGTTTATTGTCCGAGCGAATTCAGACTTTATTAAAATATGCTACTACTTCATTAGAACCAGAACAAGAATCCAAACTGATAGAAGAAATTACATCAGCCATTAATCACATTAAAATGGAAAATGAACAAATCGCTCATCATCGGCAAGAGCTCGAAAAGGCTATGAGAGATATAGAGCAACATGATTTAGAAGTGGCTCAAAAACAAGAACTCAAAGAAATACAAGGGCATCATTTTGGAGGATTAAGCATATAATATGACAAAAAAAGAAAAATCTCAACAAAGCAAAGAGCCTCCCAAGTATATCCGTGTATTGAAAATACTATCGATTTTTTCTTTGTGCCTTACTATGCTGTTATTAGGTGTGGTAAATGGAGCTACTTATGTTGTGAAAACCGATATTGGACAGGACATATTAAAAAAAGTAAGCATTGCTCTTCGGCCACACACTCCTACTATTATGTGGCTTTGCTTCGCTTTATTGACTATCTATATTTTTGCAAGATTGATAATTAAAAAATGGAACGCTAATGATAAAATAAGCGACATAGACAGAATTACTAACCGTGCAAAAAACGAACGCGATAAAGCTTCCAAAGCCAAAGAAGGAATTTTTAATTTACGAAACAGCATTCTTCTTGAAGACATTCGAACATCAGGTAAAGTAAAAGATGAGCTTTATAATTATAGCAAAGAGATAAGTCATACACGGATTGAACAAGAGCTTGAGTGTCGAAATGCGAAAAGGAATTACAATAAAATACTTAAAGAACTCTATCTTCTGACACTCAAAGCGTACAAAAATCCCTCTGAACAAATAAAACAACTGCACGATGAATTGAATAAGCTATAGCAATGCTGAAAAACCGGAAGTACTTCCGGTTTTTTATCTTTAAATATATCATTTGCCCTATAAAGCTTGCTTTTTCCTCAAATAGAATAATATAATACTTTAATAAGGAGTGTGATTTAAATGGCAAACACCTCTGCACTTTATGTTCGTATCGATACTGAAGTGAAAGAAAAAGCCGAAAGCATTCTCACACAGCTCGGCATTTCTCCAACAAGCGCCATTCGAATGTTTTACAGCCAGATTGTTCGTGAAAACGGTCTTCCTCTAAGCTTGCAGCTATCTTCAGTAAGCCCCACAGTCACAGATGATACAAGTCTAGAAGAAATTGACGCTGAACCAACGAAAGAAAGTACTTAAAACAAAAACCCTACGCATCGGATGAGGCAAGCTTTCCTCGTAAGCCTTAATTTGCCGCAGATTTAGCTCAAAAACCGGAAGTACTTCCGGTTTTTCTTTTATCAAAATCAAAACTCAGAAAGGAGACGCCAGTATGGCAAAGCAAAAGAAAACCGGCTTCGGCACGTACATTACGACACTTGTCGTCGATTCTGACCTCACGGCCACCGAAGCCCGCCTGTTTGCATTCATGCAGCTTCATGTCGATTACCGTACCGGTGTTTTCGATCTGAAGCGCAAAACGACCTGCGCAAAGCTTGACATCAACCTCACCACATATACCCGCGCTCTGCGCACCCTTATCGAAAAAGAGCTCGTTTCTGTCAAGCACCGTACTCGCGGCGGGCAGCAGATTACCTCTCATATTCAGCCGCGCATGGAGGGATTCAAGCTGCACTTCCCGCGTTATTTGATTTCCGAGCTCCGTGATACCGCTTTTTTGGTCTACGTCGAGCTCTTAAACCGCTGCGGTAAGGAGTCCTGGTCTCTGAGCCGTCGTGTGCTCGCCAAGAAATTCCACTGCTCGGCCCTCACAATCAGCCGCGCAATCCGGCAGCTCAAAGAACGCAACTTGATTGATGCTGTACCGGACTATGACCGTCAGGGCATCAACCGTTTCCGTGCCCTCTCCCTGCATGAGCGCGTAGCACGCTTAAAGCGCCAGCATAGCCGCACCATGCTCTTTTTCTATCAGATGCACAAACTCGTGCTCGAACGCAAGAGACAGCGTACAGCTGCCCTGAAGCGCCGTTATGCGTATTCCCTTTTTGCAGCACCCTTATCATCTATGCACCTGCTCTTTCCTATACCCCGTTGTTTTATTAGTAAGGAAAGAAAAAATAAAAGTTTACCATTAGCTAAGAGTAATTCTCTAATGGGACTTTTGCGCCGAAAAGCAATGGATCGTGCACGAAGTCCCATGGTGGAGTTTTCCGGATAGAAAAAAAGAAAATGAGCTGTGACCGGGTGAAGGAATCAGCTCATTTTCTCAGGCAAGGTGACACTACAAGTGCCCCTTTTCTGCTTCCAGTATAGGTTTTTTCTCTCCGTTTGTCAAGCAAAAAGCGGAAGTACTTCCGCTTTTTTGATTTTTATTTTCTTTTATAGCTTCTACATTTATCTTCTAGCAACGCAAAATCATTACATCTCCGAGCTAACGAGGTTGAATCACCATTGATCTGCTTGTGTTTATATAACGCAGCAGCATTCTTCTGAATCTTTTTCTGCACGGACTTTATGTAGCGATATTCAGCAAGAAGTAATGATTTGTAATTGGGATCTTTGATCGTTTCAAAATTCACATATACACGTTCACTGTACGGTACAGGGAACATGTTATTCAAATTTATCACTGCATATCTGAGAATTTTGATAAAATCCAATCCCTCTTTCATTTTCTCGTGTTTTGGTTTAAAAGAAGACAAAGGTGCAAAATACTCCATGTCGTTTATCTGAAAAACGATTCCGATATACTTTCTCTGATTGGCTTGTCCCTTTTTACTATTATGAAATAAATGCGGTGCATACGGAGCAAGATAGTCAACATATTTTGCATTGATTTCGTAAAATCTGATATTATCCATTTCCCCTCCAAGATAAAGAAATAGGGCGGACACAAAGCCCGCCCTGCTAGGTTACGTTCGCATTCCGAGTAGCGAAACACTCACTTGTAAATGTCTTGATATAGAGCCAAGAGAAGCTCACGTATTAAATGTCTCACTTATGGGCTGAGATACACCCTCTAAGCGGAGATGCAATATCTCCACTATTATTATATGCAAAACAACTTTCTTTGTCAACAGATTTGCTGTTAAAAAACCGGAAGTACTTCCGGTTTTTTTTGCTTTTCATCTTCGCCTTTGTTAGAATTCAAGCACCCTATGTGGGGAATTTTAATAAAGGAAGTAGCAACATGTACGAAACAAACAAAAGGGATTACACACTCGGCGAATGGCTTGATATTTGGCTCGAAGAAATCGCGCCCACAAAGCGAAAGCCCAACACCATAAGCATTTACCGGGACGCCAGACGGCGGCTGCTGACCCATCACCCGGAGGCCGCCGGTATTCTTCTCGTTGAGCTCAATGCTTTACAGGTTGAAGGCTGGTTGGACTCCATGCGGCAGAAGTATGCAAAGTCAACGCTGCGCCATATCCGCGTTATGCTGAATCAAGCATACAAATCCGCAATAAAGGGACATAACTGTGACGATAATCCCGTTAAAGACGCAGCACTTCCCGCCGCGCGAGAAAAAGAAGTTAAAGAGCTTACACAACGAGAACAGGCCGCATTTGAAGGATGTTTTCACATACTGAAAAAACCGATAGATGAATACATTCTGCGCATGTATTTATTGACCGGTCTGCGCCGGGATGAGCTACGCCTGATGCAATGGCGGCAATACGATCCGCAAAACCGCACGCTCAAAATTCCCGAAAGCAAAACCGAGGCCGGTGTCCGTCTTCTCCCTGTTTTGCCCGAAGCCGCCGCTATACTCTACATGATCCGGTGCAATACCGAGTATAACAAGCCGCATGACTATATATTCAGCGTGGCTGATAACGGGAATAAACCGTTCAGCACATATCATTTGCGCTATATCTGTACGCGCGTTTCAAAGGCCGCCGGTATTTGTCATGTTACTCCACATATGCTACGGCACACCTTTGCTACACGGCTAATAGAAAAAGGCGCCGATCCGAAAAGCGTCTCTATGCTTCTGGGGCACAAAAACGTTGTTTTCACGCTGCAAAAGTACGTTTCGCCGGATATGGAGCACCTTGAAACCGAAATTATGCGTCTTTCTCAAATCAAAAAATCCTGAAAAATAAAAAAATTCGAGAAATTTTTCCCGAATTTTAAAAAAAGACTTGAAATTTACGGCTTATAGTAGTAAAATATATATTGCAAAATGAATAAAGCCCCACTAAATCAAAAATTTTTCCAGAAAAATTTTTGATTTATTCCGTTCAGATGCGCCAACATCTAAAGGAACTCGTGAAGCTTATACTCATATTGTGTTTAATACGTATGTATTATAACACATTATAAGTCTGTGTTCAAGAGCCTTTTGCTGTTACATCTGCGGAAGGCTCTCTTTTATTTTGCCCGTACCTTGACAATCGAATGAACCCACAGACGAGAATACCCAGCGCAAATCAGTGTGCATGTGCACGCCTCTACAATGGGAATCACGCGGATAAGCGCGACCGGACAAACCTGATCGTGCCGCACGTACAGGAACGGCGTCTGAGAACGGGTCACTAAAACCAGAAATATTAAAACAAATATTCTTTGTTTTAATTGATGTGCACAGCTAGAAGTGGTTGTGCACATACATTAGAGCAAAGTTAATCTTCTAAAATCCACTCAGTATCATCTAACGCTCTAATTGCATACAATTTGCACTTTCCAAACTTACATGCCTCTGGACTTTCCTTTGACAAAAATTTACATGTGGAATTTTTGAAGTCGAAATAAGCACAAGAATACTTAGAAGCACGAGTACTCATTCGCGGAAATGAAGGGCAATGGCCATATACATTTGGAAGTTTATTTCGCGTTTTCAAAATACAATTCACCTCGGTTCTGCTTAAAAATTGAGCAACAATTCCGAACCAGAATTGTTCTCCTCCTGTAAGTAAACCCTCTTGATCAAAGTCAAGGTAAATTGCATAAACGCAATATATTTACTTAGTCAACGCGCCCAACGGACTTCCGTTGAGCGCATAACTAAGATAAAATCTTCTGGAGGTGACACCCGGATTTGAACCGGGGAATCAGGGTTTTGCAGACCCTTG
>OLPU01001194.1_pt1 | contig 20030 bp, 18 predicted proteins | sample 1673111 | NCBI WGS metagenome assembly OLPU01 (sample SAMEA3136755, study PRJEB25190) | human gut metagenome | reverse complement strand
CCCCTCGAAACCCCCGGTAGCTCCCCTACCGGGTGTTTCTCTATACAAAAACAAGCCGCCGGATGACGATCACAGTCGCTCCGGCAGCTTGTTTTTTTATCCGTTGATCGGATTTACATGCACCATACAGTGCTTTACATCTTTGAATTTATTCTCGATCGTATGATGTACATTTTCCGCAATATCATGTGCATCAAAAAGGGAAATATTTCCATCTGCTGCGATCTCGATATCCACATACATCTTGGATCCGAAAAGACGGGTTTTAAGAAGGTCTACTCTTCTGACGCCCGGTACCTTGAGGATCTCTCTCTTCATGGATTCCTCAGTTTTTGCATCACAGGAATGATCTACCATCTTGTCAATGGCATCCCTGAAAATGTCGATTGATGCCTTGGCGATCATAACGCAGATCACGATACTGGCGATCGGGTCCAGGATCGGGTATCCCAGTCTTGCACCGAAGATGCCGACAAACGCTCCGATAGAGGAAAGTGCATCTGAACGATGGTGCCATGCATCTGCCATCAGGGCTCCTGAATTGATCTTCTTTGCTGCACCTCTTGTATACCAGAACATCCACTCTTTTACCACAATGGATACCACTGCTGCAATCAGTGCAAGTGTTCCCGGAATGGCAATGGTTCCACCGGATGTGCTTTTTACGATATCACGGGCACCGGTAATTCCGATCCCGAGACCAGTGACAAGCAGCATTCCTGCAAGGACAATGGAAGAAACACACTCCATTCTTTCATGTCCGTACTGGTGCTCTTTGTCTGATTTCTTTGTAGAAAGACGGACACCGATAATTACGATGAAGGTGCTTCCCACATCTGATGCAGAATGAATGGCATCCGAGATCATCGCTCCTGAATGTGCCACAATACCTGCGATCAGTTTAAATACAGATAATAAAAGATTTACCAGAATACTGATCCCGGATACCTTCATTGCTGTCTGCTGTTCCCATGAAGCTGTTTTTTCTGTATCATGTATAATTGTTTTGTTTTCTGTGTGTTCCATAAACAGAATCTCCTTTTAAATATATGATCAGGTTCTTCTTATGGCACAACATTTTCCGTGAAAAAACCGGCGGTTCCTTCACTACTCGCTGCAGTGCGATTTTCCGCCGGTGTTCTTTCTTTTCTGTATAGGGATATCCCAGCTTCTACCTTCTGTTCCATCCATATTTTGCAGTAAAAAAGACATACCTGCGAAACATACACTGTCCCGCAGATATGTCTGAAAGCAAAGTCACATTCTGCTTCACCTCATATTCCGTGAATGCAGGTTCTTTGCAATTACGTTTAAATCCATATCCGCTGCCGCTTCCTGCGGCCCGGCCCCATGCCTTCGATAAATATTTTCGATTCCGAAAAGCATCGCCTGCTCAGTTTGTACTGTTGATCTCGCATCCTGTTCGAATGTAATGCAGTGCAAAGAGAATTTTTACAGTCTTACGGGTCTCCCGCTTAACTTCTCAGAAAGGATACACCATATGCCCTCTGTTAGTCAAGCCAAAGTTTTTTATTTTACAGGTAGATATCTTCAACTTTCTGTTTATTCCATGTCTGGAAACATGCTTCGCACTGCACAGTTCTATATCAAATAACAGATCCTCAGTTGTTTGTCAAAAAACCGGGAGCGGATAAATCCGCTCCCGGTTAAGTCTACGATCTGTATTCAGTTGGAATGACTGATTATGCCTGCGGGCCAGCTGCAACGAGTGCTTTACCAGCTGCATTTCCTTCATATTTAGCAAAGTTCTTAACGAATCTTGCAGCAAGATCTTTAGCCTTTGTCTCCCACTCTGCAGCGTCTGCATATGTGTCACGTGGGTCAAGGATTGCAGGATCTACGCCTGGAAGCTCTGTCGGAACCTCGAAGTTGAAGAATGGGATCTTCTTTGTCGGAGCTTTAAGGATAGATCCGTCAAGGATAGCATCGATGATACCACGAGTATCTTTGATGGAGATACGTTTTCCAGTTCCATTCCATCCTGTGTTAACGAGGTATGCTTTCGCACCGCTCTTCTCCATTCTCTTAACGAGCTCCTCAGCATATTTTGTCGGATGAAGCTCAAGGAATGCCTGTCCGAAGCATGCGGAGAATGTAGGAGTAGGCTCTGTGATTCCACGCTCTGTACCAGCAAGTTTAGCTGTGAATCCGGAAAGGAAGTAGTACTGTGTCTGCTCCGGTGTCAGGATAGATACTGGAGGAAGTACGCCGAATGCATCTGCGGACAGGAAGATAACCTCTTTCGCTGCCGGTGCAGAAGATACAGGGCGAACAATGTTCTCGATGTGGTTGATCGGATAAGAAACACGTGTGTTCTCTGTTACGCTCTTGTCAGCGAAGTCGATCTTGCCCTCAGCATCAAGTGTTACGTTCTCAAGAAGAGCGTTTCTCTTGATCGCATTGTAGATGTCCGGCTCAGACTCTTTGTCAAGGTTGATAACCTTAGCGTAGCATCCACCCTCGAAGTTGAATACTCCGTTGTCATCCCAACCGTGCTCGTCATCACCGATGAGGAGTCTCTTAGGATCTGTGGAAAGTGTTGTCTTACCTGTTCCTGAAAGACCGAAGAAGATTGCTGTGTTCTCTCCGTTAAGGTCTGTGTTTGCAGAGCAGTGCATGGAAGCGATGCCCTTAAGCGGCAGATAGTAGTTCATCATGGAGAACATACCTTTCTTCATCTCTCCGCCGTACCATGTATTAACGATAACCTGCTCACGGCTTGTAATGTTGAACATTACAGCTGTCTCAGAGTTAAGTCCTAATTCTTTGTAGTTCTCAACTTTAGCCTTGGATGCGTTGTAAACAACGAAATCCGGCTCAAAGTTCTCAAGCTCCTCAGCTGTCGGCTGAATGAACATGTTTGTTACGAAGTGTGCCTGCCATGCAACCTCAACGATGAAACGGATAGCCATACGTGTGTCTTTGTTTGCTCCGCAGAATGCATCTACTACGAAAAGTTTCTTGTTGGAAAGCTCCTTCTTGGCAAGATCTTTAACTGCATTCCATGCTTCCTGAGTTGCCGGATGGTTATCGTTCTTGTACTCATCGGATGTCCACCAAACTGTGTCTTTGGAGTTCTCATCCATAACGATATATTTGTCTTTAGGGGAACGTCCTGTGTAGATACCTGTCATTACATTGACAGCACCAAGCTCACTGACCTGACCCTTCTCAAATCCCTCAAGCTCCGGTTTGGTCTCTTCCTCAAATAATGTCTCGTAGGAAGGATTGTACACGATCTCAGTTGTTCCGGTAATACCATACTTTGTTAAATCGATTTTTGCCATCTTAACATTTACCTCTCTTCTTTAATAGTAATTATGATAGCCACCTACTGCTGCAGGTTTTTGTCATCCTGCCATAGGAATTGGTCATTCCAACATCCCTATCCACAATTATACATAAATTGTACGTAAAAGCAACCAAAAAAATTCATTTTCCGCAAAAAAATGATAAATCTTTAACAGTGACGTTTTAGCACTGTCAGATTTTATTTCATCTACGCTTGACTTTTTCAGAATAATAGCTACAATATATCTGATTATAGTTATTATATATATTTATAATAGCAACTATATGATTTTAATATATAGAAAGAAGTGATTTCTGTGTCAGATATTCCGGTTAAACGTAATCATATGAAAATCCCCTGGCACAACTACGTAAGCGCCAGGAACAGCCAGCCCATCACCGAAGCTTCTCTTTCCGAAAAAGCTTCCCTGATCGGCCGTACAGGCATGATGCTTCTCTCCTGTGGGACCGGTTCTTGGCGGGTACGGAGTTCCATGAATACATTGTCAGAAGCACTTGGTATCACCTGCTCCGCAGATATCGGACTGATGTCCATAAGCTACACCTGCTTTGACGGTGAGAGCAGTTTTTCCCATGCACTTAGTCTGACTACCACCGGCGTAAATACTTCCAGACTGAACAGGCTGGAACATTTTGTCAGTGATTTTCCTGCGGAGGGTATCCATATGAGCGGTGAAGCACTGCACAGTCAGTTAGATGAGATCGAGCGGATCCACGGGCTTTATTCCCCTGCCGCCCTGGGACTGGCTTCTGCACTGGCCTGTGGTGCATTTACTTTTCTTCTGGGCGGTGGCCCGCTGGAAATGATCCTGGCTTTTGCAGGCGCAGGCATCGGAAACGCCATCCGCTGCAAGCTTGGCAAGCATCATTTTACTCTGTTTATGTGCATTGCAGTTTCTGTTTCCTCCGCCTGTCTTGTATATGCAGGCTTCCTGAAGCTGGCAGAGCTTCTGTTCCACATTTCCGTCCAGCATGAGGCCGGGTACATCTGTTCCATGCTGTTTATCATTCCGGGCTTTCCGTTTATCACAAGCGGGATCGACCTTGCCAAGCTGGATATGCGTTCCGGTCTGGAACGACTGGCCTACGCCATTATTGTTGTAATGGTGGCTGCTGTCTCTGCCTGGCTGATGGCACTGCTTCTTCATCTGAAGCCTGTGGATTTCCTGCCTCTGGAGCTTTCGGCAGCTCAGAGGATCCTGTTCCGGCTTCTGGCAAGCTTCTGCGGGGTATTCGGCTTTTCGGTCATGTTCAACAGCCCTGTCCGTCTAGCCGCAGCTGCCGCATTCATCGGCGCACTGTCCAACACTTTACGTCTGGAGCTTGTTGATCTTGCCGGTTTCCCACCTGCTGCCGCGGCTTTTTTCGGAGCACTGACAGCCGGACTTCTGGCCTCCCTCATTAAAACCAAAGTGGGATATCCCAGGATTTCCATTACCGTACCATCCATTGTGATCATGGTTCCCGGACTTTATCTCTACCGGGCAATCTACAATCTGGGAATCATGTCCCTGAATGTTTCCGCCTCCTGGTTTGCAGCTGCGATTCTGATCATCGTTGCTCTTCCCCTGGGCCTTATTTTCGCCAGGATCCTTACGGACAAAATGTTCCGCTACTGCACCTAATTGGCATACAAAAAGGACTGCTTTCTGTAGCTTCCGGTCATCAGCTATCCTTCTGATAACCGGAGCAATACAAAAGCAGTCCTTTTTTGTACATTCTATTTCATTACGATCTCATCAGCGATCCCGATCATTTTTTCCAGGCGGTCCGCAAATTTATGGATGGGGAGAAAAACGCCCAGTCCGTCATAACGTTTTCCACCATCCTCCACAGAATCCTGCCCATAATATACAAAGGCTCTTGGAAGCTTCTTCTGAATTGCCATCATGATATCCCATACAGCCGCATAGGCCTGTGCCTCCGTTTCCTTTTCCCTTACGCTGTCCGGAAGCTCATACACCAGCAGCACACCGATATGTTCGCCCATTTTGTACTCTTCTACTTCCATGGTATCTTCATCATAGGCATGGCGCTTCCGGTAGCCATACGCCAGATACATCTTTACGCCCTGCTTCTCCCTGTATATCCTGCGGAACCGGTCGTAATCCCTGTCACTTACATGAATTCCCTTTTCCCGCAGAAAATTTCCTTTTTCATCTGTGAGAAACACCGGATTCTCCTGTCCATCTGCATTGAACCTGAACGGTGCCAGAAAAGAATTTCGCAGAAGATCAAACATACTGTTCTGGCAGATCGCCATAAGGAGAGCTGTCAGATCACGGTTTTTATATGCGTCCAGCAATGCATAGGCGAATTTTTCCGGAGGAAGATATCCGCATTCTATGTCTGTATCCGCATCCATGGATTCATAGAAGGTCTCCGTCAGCCGTCTGCACGCCTCCGGATCCTTCAGGATCTTTTCAAATAAAAGCTCCGCCTTTTCCTCTCTTGGGAATAATGTGCTGTTTTCCACAATTCCTCACCCTTTCTAATCTCTATGTTTACTGGAAAACATCAGAATAAAGCTGATCAGAAGCAAAACATCCGATACCCAGATTGCCGGGATCCCCAGCCTCATGGACAGATTTCCTCCGCCACCGGCTCCAATGGCAAAAAAGAAAATTATTCCGAAATAATAAAGAGCCTGCTTCAGCTGTTCCGGACGTTTTTCACGACAATACACGGACAACGCCGCCGTGCCGCTTCGTAAATTTCCGATGCACATAGTGCTTGCATAGGAATAACCGCCCACCTTCCGGAAGGTCTGTACCTGCATGGCGCAGGAAAAGGATACCAGTACGGTTGCCAGCATATCCAATTCTCCCGGCATAAATCCCACCACAAAAAGGATCAGGATCTCGATCAGCAGGATCATCTGCCTCCAGTGAAGTTTTTTTGCATATTTAAAGGTACTCTGGATCCGCTCCGCCGCTACAACACCAATGGCAAAGGCTAAAACAGGAAACAGATACCTTAAACCGTCTCCCCACTGTCCTGTCATAAAATTATGGCTCATCAGAACCACGTTGCCTGTCTGGGCGTTGGAAAACACCTCATCTCTTGTAAAGTATGTGTAGGCATCCTGAAATCCGCCGGACATTGCCAGAAATACACTTGTGATAAAAGCTTCTGACATCTGCCGGTCTGCGCTCTGCAGCTTTCTGCCTCCTGAAACCACTCTAAATCACTCCTGTCATTGATTTTTTTCCTCGGGTGTATTATAGTTTGCTCAGAAGCAAATGTAAAAAGTATTATTAATATCGTAAACATATTAAAATCATATCACAGGATGGAGACAATACATGATCACTTACGACTACTACCGGATCTTTTATTATGTAGCCCAGTATAAGAGCTTTACCAAGGCAGCAAGAGCTCTTCACAACAACCAGCCAAATATCACCCGCTGTATGAACAACCTGGAGCAGGAGCTGAAATGTACGCTCTTTCTCCGCTCCAACAAGGGAATCGCACTTACACCGGAAGGCCGCCAGCTTTATGAACACGTTGCCCTGGCTTTTGAGCAGCTGTCCATCGGCGAGGAGGAAATCCGCCAGAACGGAGAGCTGGAGCATGGTCTGGTTTCCATCGGCGCCAGCGAAAATGCCCTGCGTCTGATCCTTCTGGAAAAGCTGGAGCTGTTCCGCGAGCAATATCCCCATGTTCGCCTGCGCCTCTTTAACCATTCTACTCCTCAGGCAGTACAGGCACTGAAAAATTATGCGGTGGATTTCGCTATTGTCACCACTCCGATCTCCATCCGCAAGCCCTTACAGAAAAAAAGTCTCCTGCGTTACCGGGAGATCCTTGTATGCGGAAGCAAATATAAGGATCTGACCACTGCCCCTATCAGCATCCATGAGCTTCAGGATCTGCCCTTTGTAGGTCTTGCGGAAGGGACCAGCACCAGAGAAATGTATATGAATTACTTTATGGAAAACCGTGTTTCTTTTCATCCTGACATCGAGGCAGCAACTACAGACCAGGTCCTTCCCATGATCGTCCACAATCTGGGAATCGGCTTTTACCCCGAGCCCCTTGCCCGGGAAGTGATCAATGACGGGAAGATTTTTGCCCTTCAGCTTAAAGAGCCGCTCCCCCAGAGGGAAGTCTGCTTAGTCACAAACAGCAGTACTACCATGAGTACTGCTGTCAAAAAAGCCATTGAATTTATTGTGTAAATCTCTGAGACTGATCAGCCATTTATGCTTATTGTTCCACTGTCCTCTCAATATGCATGGCAAGATAACCAATTTCAATAGGATCCAGCTCTTTACCCAGGCTTTTGCCCAGGCTCTCACAGACATCCTCCGCGATCCTGTAGGATTCCGGATATTTTTCTTCTATATATTCATTCATATCCAGCTTCAGTGTCTCCCCTGTGGAGACACGGGCTACCATATATTTGATATGGTTCATCATACGGTTGTAGGACAGGGAGATCACATCGATCTTTCTTCCTGTGGCCATCTCGATCATGGCGATGCATTCCCGTACCGTTCTTGCTGTCTGCATGGCAACAGACACCTTTTCATCTCCAAGTGCTGAGTGAATATGAAGTGCCACATATCCCACCTCATGCTCGTCGATCTCAATATCCATCCGCTCCTTTAGGATCTTCTTCAATACCTCCGCCACCTTGAATTCGCTGTAAAAAAGCACCTTGATATCATCCGTCAGAGGATTGCTGATCTGCTCATGATTCCGGATACGTCCCACTGCAAAGGAAATATGATCAGCAAGGGGAAACAGGATCCTTCTGTCTATGGTATCCCCAAAGGTCTTCTCAGCTTCTCTCAATATCTCATCTGCGATCTCCAGAAATTCCGGTGCTACGCTCTTTGCCAGTTCTTTTGCTGAGCCACGTTCTGTCTCCTGAGCCAGCCTGTAAATGGTACAGTCTGCCGGAGCCTCAAAACGCTGGCTGACCTTCTTTCCAAATCCCACACCTTTTCCCAGAAGTACATATTCCTGGTTTTCTTCCATATTTATGGCAATGATGCCGTTATTGTTCAATACCTTGCTCACTCTGTACATCTTTTTCCCCACCATTTTTATATATCCTGCCGCTTTTCCACATTCCACCACTGTCTGCCCCGGATTTTCAGTCGACATTTTTGTCTGCAGCTGTTGATTTTCTTTATCGTAACAGAATCTTTCTTTTGTGTAAAGCCCTTCTGACAGACAGTTATTTTCTTTGCCACAGGAAAAGCGCGCCCGGGCATTAGGCGCGCTTTTCACAAAACCAATCTTCTATATTATTGCTGAAAAATTTCCTATTCTTCCACAGTCTCTACTGCGAACAGCGGCTCTCCTGCCTTGATCTCTCCATTGGCAAGAAGGCGTACTCTCTGATTATCCTCGATCTCTGTGCAAAGGATCGGAGAACATAAGGACGGAGCGTTTTCTGTAAGATACGGGATGTCAATCTTCATCAACGGCTCGCCTTTTTTTACATGCTGTCCCTGCTCTACCAGGATCTCGAAGCCTTTTCCTTCCAGCTTTACAGTATCAATGCCGATATGGAGGAGCATAGGAAGATCTGTATCTGTCTGGAATCCGATGGCATGCTTTGTGTCAAAAATAAACTCTACCTCGCCGTCTTCCGGAGCACAGATCACCGGGTCCTTCGGTGTGACTACAGCACCCTCTCCCATCATTCCTTCCGCAAAGCCTTCATCCGGCGCTGTGGAAAGGTCTGCGGCGATACCGGTTACCGGGCTGTAGACAATCGCTGTTCTGAGAACCTTTTTCTCTGGCTGCGTGCTGGCTTCGGATGTCGGAGCTGTGTTCTGAGTAGCCTCACCTGTACTTTCTGCTGTACGCTCTGTATCAGACTGAGCCTGATTTTCCGCATTGTCTGTTTCTTTCTCATTTGCACCTTCAAAATATTCATTCGGCGCTGTCTCCAGATAATCCTCCAGCTTGGATTTGATCACAGTTACCTGCGGACCGTAGATGATCTGCACGCCCTGGCCTTTTTTCACGATTCCTCTGGAGCCTGTTGTTTTCAGAATGTCGTCGTTAACTCTTGCTGCATCATGGACGGTGATACGGAGTCTTGTTGCACAGCAGTCCACATCACTGATGTTTTTCTTTCCGCCAAGACCGGCTGTGATGGCTTCACTTACCGGGTCTGCGGATGTACTTCCTGCTGCTTCACCGGCTTTTCCGGCTTCTTTTCTCGCATTTACATCTGCTTTTGTATAAAGCTTTGTTTCTGTGTCGTCATCCTCACGTCCCGGAGTCTTGAAGTTGAACTTTTTGATCAGGAAGGTGAAGATCACATAATAGAGAATAAAGTAAATGATACCTACCGGGATAATCCTGAGCCAGCTTGTCTTTGCATTTCCCTGAAGGATCCCGAACAGGAACAGATCAAGGAAACCGCCGGAAAAGGTAAGTCCTACTGCAATGTTCAGCATATGTGCGATCATATAAGCCGCGCCTGCAAGAACAACCTGTACCGCAAACAATGCAGGAGCTACAAACAGGAAAGAGAACTCCAGTGGCTCTGTGATTCCTGTAAGCATACATGCAAGGGCTGCGGAAAGAAGAAGTCCGCCTGCTGCTTTTTTCTTCTCAGGCTTTGCACAGCGGTACATGGCAAGAGCTGCTCCCGGAAGACCGAAGATCATGAAAATGAACTCTCCGGAAAAATATCTTGTTGCATCTGCGCTGAAATGCGCTACATTTGCGGAATCTGCAAGCTGGGCGAAAAAGATATTCTGTCCGCCCTGTACCATCTGGCCTGCAACCTCCATAGTCCCGCCAACGGCTGTCTGCCAGAATGGCATATAAAATACGTGATGAAGTCCGAAGGGGATCAGCGCACGTTTGATAATACCGAAGATCAGAGTTCCGATATAGCCGCTGCCTGTTACAAGACCGCCCAGAGCATAAATACCGTTCTGGACTGCCGGCCATACGAAATACATCAGGATTCCCACAAACATATATACAATGGTGGAAATGATGGGCACAAATCTAGAACCGCCGAAGAAGGAAAGTGCGTTTGGAAGCACGATCTTATGAAAACGGTTGTGCAAAGCTGCAACACCAAGGCCGACGATGATACCGCCAAACACACCCATCTGTAAGGACTGGATGCCGCAGACAGAGGTTACAGTACCTTCCAGAACGCTTTTTGCGATCTGTCCGTCTGCTGTGATCTTACCATTTACTACCAGCATACCATTGATGGCTACATTCATAACGAAGTAAGCGATCAGTGCAGAAAGAGCTGCTACCTCTTTCTCTTTTTTTGCCATACCGATGGCCACACCTACTGCAAAGATCAGCGGCAGGTTATCAAATACCGCGCTTCCGACTTTGTTCATAATGATCAGGAGTGCATGTAAAATTGTTCCGTCTCCCAGAATCTTCTGAAGTCCGTAGGTTGCAATGGTTGTTTCATTTGTGAAGGAACTGCCGAATCCAAGAAGCAGGCCTGCCACAGGAAGGATTGCTATGGGAAGCATAAAGGAACGTCCCACACGCTGCAAAACTCCGAAAATTTTGTCTTTCATGTTTTCTCTCCTTTTCTTTCGACGTTTTGGAGCGGGAGTCTTTTAAGTGGGCAACAAAAAAAGACACCAACCCCCATAAACGTCAAATAATAACATTTATGACTGGTTAATGCCTGCTTATCAGTTACACACCAAATCTGAAATACACTATACGGGTTTTGTTCTTCTGTGTCAAGGAGTAATTTGATTTTTTCCAAAAAATATCTCCTCATATCACTATCCGCTCCGTTGCCAGCAATCCCTCGCGGAATATTACCTGTGAACAGCAGCCATATAGCTTCTATTCTCAGAAAGTATGCAGAAACGAAACAGACTGGAAATTCACTTATCTTGACTTTATTCTTACTTATGATAAGATGAACATAGAATGTCAAGCAGCAATGTTTTTTGCCCAGACAACACTATACATTTCATAAAAACGGAGGTACTTTTCCGATGAATACCATCAAGAAATTCATCCACTACTACGGCCCGTACAAAGCGGTCTTTTTTATTGACCTGATCTGTGCAGCCGTTATCAGTCTGGTAGATCTTGCTTATCCCCAGATTCTTCGTACTATGACAAAAACTCTCTTTACACAGGATAAGGATATTATTCTTCATGCCCTTCCTGTGATTGCAGCTTCTCTTTTTGTTATGTACATTGTGCAGAGTCTCTGCAAATATTATGTAACCTATCAGGGACATATGATGGGCGCAAAGATGGAGCGTGATATGCGCCGGGAGCTTTTTGACCATTACCAGGAGCTGTCTTTTTCCTATTACAGCAAGAATAATTCCGGTCAGATGATGAGCAAGCTGGTCAGTGACCTTTTTGACATTTCCGAGTTTGCACATCATGGTCCTGAGAATCTTTTTATCTCTCTGGTAAAGATCGTCGGTGCTTTTATCTTCTTGGTCTTTATCAACAAGAAGCTTGCACTGCCGCTGATCCTCCTGGTGATCGTAATGTTTGTGTTTTCCTTCCGCCAGAATGCAAAAATGCAGGAAACCTTCATGGAAAACCGTCGTAAGATCGGAGATGTAAATGCCAGTCTTCAGGATACGCTTTCCGGAATCCGCGTGGTGCAGTCCTTCGCAAACGAGGACATCGAACGTGTCAAATTTAAGAAAAGCAATGAAGCGTTCCTTGTTTCCAAAAGAGATAATTATCACTGCATGGGAAGCTTCATGAGTTCCAATCTTTTCTTCCAGGGCATGATGTACCTGGTAACTCTTGTTTACGGCGGTTATCTGATCGCTCAGGGTGAAATGCAGACTGCAGATCTTGCCATGTATGCCCTGTATATCGGAATCTTTATCAGCCCCATTCAGATCCTGGTGGAACTTGTGGAAATGATGCAGAAGGGTCTTTCCGGTTTCCGCCGTTTCCTGGATGTGATGGAAACAGAATCCGAGATCCAGGATGCAGACAACGCTGCGGAGCTTACGGACGTGAAAGGACATGTGCGTTACGACCATGTTTCTTTTCATTACAGCGATGATGAAACTCCTGTGCTTTCCGATATCTCTATTGATATCCCGGCTGGAAAATCCATTGCCCTGGTGGGACCTTCCGGAAGCGGAAAAACCACGATCTGCTCTCTCCTGCCCAGATTTTATGATGTGACCGGCGGTTCCATTACTGTAGACGGAAAGGATATCCGCGGGCTGACTCTTAAGAGCCTTCGAAGCCAGATCGGTATGGTACAGCAGGATGTCTATCTTTTTGATGGAACCATCAAGGCTAACATTGCCTACGGAAAGCCCAGCGCTTCCGATGAGGAGATCATCAAAGCCGCCAAATGTGCAAGTATCCATGACTTTATCATGGAGCTGCCGGATGGATATGACACTTATGTGGGAGAACGTGGCACACGCCTTTCCGGCGGACAGAAGCAGCGGATCTCCATTGCACGTGTATTCCTTAAGAATCCTCCGATCCTGATCCTGGATGAGGCCACCAGCGCTCTGGATAACGAAAGCGAACGTTGGATTCAGAAGAGTCTGGAGGAACTTTCAAAAAATCGTACTACCATTACGATCGCGCACCGGCTTTCTACGATCCGTGATGCGGATGAGATCATTGTGATCACGGAGGAGGGTATCGCCGAAAGAGGCACTCATGCTGAACTGCTTGAGAAGAATGGATTGTATGCTGCATATTACAATATGTAGAAAGATACGAGGGAGGCGCTTCGCTGTCCCACTGAGATTTTTATAGGGCAAAATAAAAGGCTGCTGTATACCTTATCAATAGTGATATAGATATATAGCAGTCTTTTTATTTGTCAATTACTATCTTTTCAAAAAATTCAATCAAAGATTACAGCAGATAAACCGGAAGCTCGTCTTTAATTCCTACTGGCTGGTTGTTGTCCGGCTCATCTTTCTTTGGGGTGAGGAATTTGGCCTGGAGTTCGTCGGCGTTTCCTCCGCTGATCACGTTCTGGGCTACAGTTCCTGTTGTTTCTGCTGCAGCTGTTTTCTTTGCTGCGGTTTTACGTGCTGTTGTTTTTCTGGTAGTGGTTTTCTTTGCTGTTGTTTTTGTTGCGGCTGCTTTCTTTGCTGTGGTCTTCTTTGCAGGAGCTTTGGCTGCTGTTTTCTTTGCTGTAGTTTTTTCTGCCGCTTTTTCAGCTGTTTCAGCTTTTACCTCTGACGGCTTCTCTGCTGCTTTAACCTCAGCCTCTTTTACCTCTGTTTTTGTTTCTGTTTTGGATGCTTTTTCTGCATTTACTGCTCTTGCGATGCTTGCTTTACCTACTGACACGATTCATTACCTCCTCTGCCAATGCTATGTACTCTTTTGCGCTGCGGCTGCTTTTTTTGAACTCCACAACTGGTTCACTGCTGTCCTGGGACCATTCGATGGAGCTGTCTACACGGATAAAAGATTCGAAAAGATAGATTCCTTCCATTTCTTTCAGTGTTTCCATAGTCTGTTTGAAATAATTCTTTCTGGCATCTGCCTTGGTCACCACGATTCCCAGAACCTGAAGCGCCGGAGCGATCTCACGGACCTCATTCAGGAAATCGAACATATTTGCAAGACCAAACATGCCCCACGGGCTTGCCTCCACCGGAACCAGAACATAATCCGACGCACACAGGATATTCATCACCCAGCCGCCAAGAGTCGGCGGTGCATCGATGAGAATGTAATCGTACACCCCGGAATCCTTGATCTTCTGCAGGCATTTCCGCAGGATAAATTCTCTCTGCCATTTCGTAAAAAGCTCATATTCCACGGAGCTCATCAGCGTAGACGACGGAACCAGATCCAGATTCTCATACTTCGTATGCACGATAAAATCGCTGAGATCCGACTGATGACCGATAGCATAGTAGAGATTCTTTTCCCCTGCTGCCATCTCAAGCACTTCTTCCTCCGAAAAAAAAGAAAGGGAAAGATTCAGCTGCATATCACCGTCTACCATCAGTACCTTCTTACCCATGCCGGCCAGTGCCGCTCCCACATTGGAACAGCTGGTGGACTTTCCGCTGCCGCCCTTATTATTTGCAAAACAGATCGTTACTGTATTTCCCATTACAGCCTCCCGACAACATAATTTCGTATTTTCTGTCACTTGCCCTTATTATAATATAACGTTCTCCTAAAAACAAGCACATCCCCCATAAAACCACGAAAACCGACAAAATAACCTCACATAAAACAACAGTATATACACCCAAAAACAGCAGGTTCCGGATCACTCCGAAAACCTGCTGTCCTGATTCGCTGACTATTATTATTTTACGATAAAAGATTTTCTCTTGCTGACAACATCGAAGATAACCGCTGCCAGAAGAACCATACCTTTAACAACCTTCTGGATATTCTGGTCAATACCCATGATACTCATGCCAAGATTCAGAACACCCATCAGAAGTGCACCAATGATAACACCAGGAACTGTACCGGTACCACCATAAGCAGAAGCACCACCAATAAGTCAATCACAGTCCTTCTCCTGTATGTTTTTCCTTACTGCTCGAATCTGCCCTTCATCTTCACTTCCTGCTCCCACACAGCGACCTTGCCGCGGGCAAACAGGCTGTTGATGTTGAGATTCTCATCCAGTACCAGAAGGTCTGCGTCTGCGCCTTCCGCTACACAGCCCTTGATTCCTTCTTTGCCAAGGAGTACGGCCGGAGTGCTGGTCAGAAGCTGTAAGGCATCCTCCAGCGGCATGCCCTCTCTTACCAGGATCTGGATGGTACGGTGCAGATACTTCGGGGACGCGTAGGTCAGGCCAATGCACTCGCCCTCTTCGTTGAAGCGCGGCTGGCTTCCGAACGCGTCACTGGACATGGTTACATGATCCAGGCTCACATCTTCGCGGTGCAACAGCTCATAGAGCTTCAGAGCATCGGATTCGACCTCCACATCATCGGCGCCGGCGGTGCAGTCAATGTAGCCGCCACGGCGCACCAGATCCGCGCCGGCATCAATCAGTCCAGGATTGCGTAAGATGTGGGTCGGCAGCAGGTTCTTGGCTGGAACGTCGGAATGATCCAGCACATAGAAAATCGGATCCAGTCTTCCCTCTCCGTCACCCATGTGCATGGTTACCAGGCCAGGGGTATTGCTGAGTAAGCCGGCTCTGCGCGCTGCAGTAGCCAGCGCGATCAGCTCTTCTCCGCCTGGGTTGGAGCTTCTGTGGTCCGATACCGCTACCTTCACACCGATCATCGGTGGAACCAGGATGATATCGCGCTCTACACTTCCGGTCAGGGTGGTCGGCGGGTAACCATAGGAACTGGTCAGAGTGTACACGGTCATGCCCTCTTCGGTCAGGGCGCGAGCTTTTGCGACCAGATTTTCCACACTGCGGGTTACGCCATCGGTTCCCAGAAGTCCGACTACCGTGGTAATACCATTTTTGAAGAATTCACTGAGCTGGGATTCCGGTACACGGGATGCCGGCCCCTGCTCTCCGCCGCCGCCTGTGATATGCACGTGCATGTCAATGTAAGCCGGAACAACGGTCTTTCCCTCCAGATCATAGGTTTCCACTCCCGGAAGTCCCTCATATCCCTCAATAGTATCCTGCATCAGAAGGATTTTCTCTCCCTCAATGAGGATATCTTTTTTTCCCAATTTCTCTGGTGCGTAAACATTCGCGTTTTTCAGTAACTTGATCATAATGTCAATTCTCCTGTCTCTTTCTTTTCCGCTTTTCTATTTCAAAGCTTCTGTCAGTCTGTCTCAAAGGTGCCTTTTACCAGTGCTTTTCCATACTCCACCATTTTCTGTCCACGGACAAATACCGTATCTACCAGAAATTCCTCATCCAGGATCACAAGATCCGCGTCGCTGCCCGGACGGATGCAGCCCTTTTTCGGGAATAATCCGTTGGCTCTGGCCGGGTTCTCCCCGCAGATGCGGATGGCTTTTTCCACCGGAACCCCTGCCTTTACAGCATCACGCACTTCCTCATGCAGGGAAGAAAGCCGTGTAACCAGAAGCTTTGCGCCGCCCCCGCCAATCACATGAACATGCTGGTCCACATAACCAGGAATTACCATTTTTCCATCTGCAGAAACAACTTCCACCGGAGCAGAAAGTTCCGGTGGATCGATGTGTTCTGCCACAGAAAATACTTTTTCATCTACGATCAGGATATCACGGATTCCTTTTGGATCCGGATCATACAGATTCGCGTTTTTAATCAAAAGCACTCTGGACATCGTATTTAGTTCTCCTTTTTCTTCTCATCATCGAGCTTGGCAATACCAAATCCGGTAAAGCCCCAGATGATTGCAAAAATCCAGCCGGTGTAGCACAGGATTGCCCATGGAAGGTAATCCAAAGTCTCTACGCCAAGGGTGGAAGCCATGTAAGCACCTGCTGCGGACCACGGGATCAGCGGTACAACTACGGTACCGGCATCCTCAAGGGTTCTGGACAGGTTCTTTGCCGCAGCCGCCATGGCAACCACCCGGCCGCCGTTGTCCAGACATTCCTCTGCGGCGCTTCCCATGGAATCCGCCACCCGTCTTGCCAGCCGGGTAAAGGACAGCACCTCGGCGTACCGGCTGGCCGTGTCCCCGGCAGCAGCGCACAGCCGCCGCTCCGTTTCATGGCTGATGAGTTCGGGAACCATCAGAATGCGGTTCCCCCTCCTCCCGGCAACGTCCGCCGCGATCCGCTTCATAACTTCGTCCCGGTTGGCCGTCCAGTCTGTGCCAAGCAAAAGGTGCAGCATTTGCCCACCCCCTTCTCTTTTTGTCCATGATACCACAAATTTGCTTTCATGAACAGAGCGGGATTCATCCTGCATATAAAAATTTTTCCAGTTCTCCCAGCGCGTCCAGCAGGAAAAAACGCACCTCGTATTTTTCTTCCCCGTCCAGCGCGCCGGTAAGGCTGTCCGGAAAGCCTGCCCCCGCCGCCTTGTCCGCGAATTCCTCAGAGGTCGCGCTCAGGCACAGGCTGGGAAATGCCACGCACCACCAGTTATGCCCCACTCCCTCGCCGATGGTGATCCGCAGGGCTTCGTAGATACCGGCGGGCAGGGTGAAGGTGTCATAGTAGCGGGTATCAAAGGCTTCCTTACACAGCGTCACCACCGCCTCACAGTCGCACCCCGTCGCTTCCAGGACGCTGTTGGCGACGGCCTGAATTTGGGGCAGCTTGGCCTGTAAGTACGCCCTCGCCTCGTTTACATCAGCGATTTTGTTCAGGTCGTTTTGCAGGCTATTTAGCACGGCGTCCCGCACCTGCAATTTGATGGACTGATCTTCCTCGCTGTCAGAATTTGCGACCACGTGGAAGCGGATCAGCTCGTCATTCAGCCGCTGCCGGTCGGCCAGCAGCGACCCGCACCACACGGACGCGGCAAGCACCAGACAGATACCGATTCGTTTCAAAAGTTTCTTCATAAAAAACACCGTCCATACGGAAATACTTCCAGTATGGACGGTAAATGCCAGAATTATACAGGTTTGGCAATGTAGATGTTCGGATAGTTCTCTTTCAGCATACTGCACACCACGGCGGCGTACTCAAAGTTCGGCAAAATGGCAAAAATCGCGGAACCGGAACCGGTCATCTGCTCCGTCAGAGCACCGTAGCTGTTGCAGATGGACTTGATATAATTCAGCTCCAGATGCTCCGACGTGACCACCGGGTCAAAGACGTTGTATACGTTCTCCGCCACCTTCCCCAAGTCCCCGGCCAGCAGGGCGCTTTCCATGGCCTGATTGTCCGGGCGATGGGGAATCGCCACGGTGTCGATTTTCCCATACAGCTCTGGCGTGGACACGGAGAAGTCCGGCTTGCACACCACGAACAGGCAGTCGGGCATATCCGGCAGCTTTCTCAGGCGCTCGCCCCGGCCTTCCACCATGGCCGTGCCGCCCACCACGCAGAACGGAACGTCGCTGCCTACCTGCGCCCCCAGTTCCGCCAGCGCCAGAACGGACAGCGGGTCGCCATAGTGCCGGTTCAGCGCCCGCAGCACCGCAGCCGCGTCGGCGCTTCCGCCGCCTAAGCCCGCCCCGGCGGGAATGCGCTTGACGATGCGGATCTCCAGGCCCTCCGGATCTTTGTCCATGGCGTCGCAGTAGACCTTCGCCGCCTTCCACGCCAGATTCTTTTCGTCGGTGGGAATCCCCTCCACGGAGCAAAGAAGCCGCCACGGCTTTCCCGTCCCCACGTCGATCTCCACATCGTCCCGGATGGAGACGGTCTGCATCACGCTCTGCAAATCATGGTAGCCGTCCGCCCGCTTTCCCAGAACGTCCAGCGTTAAGTTTATTTTGGCAAAAGCGCCTTCATATAATGTCGTCATTGCAAAATTGTCCTTTCTGTGCATCTTTTTTTATTATAACGGAACTATTGGAATTTTGCAACTTCTTCGTGATAAAATCAGAAAATACGCATATCCTATCAGCATCCGGGATGTGAAATGGAGGTAAGAATATGGATACCCTTGCGCTGATTTTGTCCATCATCGGCTGTGTCAACTGGGGACTGGTAGGCATTTTCCAGTTTGATCTGGTAGCCTGGCTCTTCGGCGGCTCCGGCTCCCTGTTCAGCCGGATCATTTACACCATCGTTGGGTTGGCAGGTCTCTGGTGCATTTCCTTCCTGTTCCGCAAGAAGACGTTTGTGGATGGGGAATGAATTATGGGCAGCTCCGGAAAGGAACTGCCCAATTTTTACATTCAGTTGTGGCACCGCACGATGCACTTGACCGTCTGGTCGCCGTACTTCGCGGTGATCTCCGTGGTTCCGCTTTGCAGCGCCGTGACATAGCCGTTTTCCACCTTGGCAATGTAGGCGTGCTCCACGCTCCACTCCACGTCCTCAGGCTTGAGGTCGCCGCAGTCCACCAGCTTCAGCTGGGTGCTGTAGCCCACCTGCAAACGCATGTCCGTTCTGTCCAGCTTCAGCTCCACCTGAGGCTTCGTCTCCACAGGCTCGGTCTGGATGGTCGCTTCCGTCTGGGCTGCCACGGTGGCCTCCGTGGACGGCTCCGTCTCCGCTTCAAACTGGCAGGTCACGGGGCAGGTCAGCTGCTTGTCGCCGCAGGTGATGTAGATGACCGTCTTGCCCTCGCTCACAGCGGTGATACGGCCGTTAGCATCCACCGTTGCGACGCTCTCGTCGCCGGAGGTGAACACCAGCTCGTCCGTGGTATTCTCCGGGATGACGACTACATTCAGCAGAAAATAATACCCGGGCTGGGTAAGCTCCGCCGCGCCGCCGGGGAGAGACAGATCCTGGCAGGGGATCCGCGGTTCGGTAGTCGCGGCCTCCGTCTGGACGGGCTGCTCGGTCTGGACGGTGGGCGCGGTATCCTTCACGCCGTGCAGATTGGGCAGCAGATACCGGAAGAACAGGAACGCCGTTCCCGCCAGCAGGATCACGATCAGCGCCGTCAGGATCACCACAACGGCGGTGTTATGCTCCCGGGGCTGCTCGTCATAATTGTCTTCGTCATCCTCCGGGTCAGAGGAATATGGCTCATTCTCCGGCTCCGGGAAATCGTCGCTCTGCTCGTCAAAATCGAAAATTTCCTTTTTCTTTTTGCCGGACGAGTAGCGCCCGCCCTTGTTCAGCGCGGGCATCTGATCCATGACAAAATCATCATCGGAAACATTGCCGGACATATCCCGGGGGCAGCCGCAGATGGGGCAGCACTCCGCTGTGTCCTGGTAAGTTGTTCCGCAAATCTC
>OLPU01001193.1_pt1 | contig 20056 bp, 15 predicted proteins | sample 1673111 | NCBI WGS metagenome assembly OLPU01 (sample SAMEA3136755, study PRJEB25190) | human gut metagenome | reverse complement strand
TAATTATAATTTATATTTATTATTTAAAATCACACAAGGTAGAAAAAACTCATATCTTGTAATATAACAATAAATATAGGTATATTATATGACTTTATCAACTATACATTTCATTTATATATTTTTTACAATTTTAATACTAATATCGATTTTCAGAAAAAAGGACATAACTATAGTTTGTGTCTTTGGTGTTTTATCAATAGCTCTATATAGCAGTAAATCTATACCACTATCTATAATTTCCGTGTTTAATGGATTCTTATATGCTATAACAGAATTATTGCCTATTATTTTAATAATATCTATCATTACTGCTTTTAGTAAATTATTATCTGTAACTGGCATAAACGAAGCCATAGTATCACCATTATCAAAACTAATAAAAAATAAATATATAGCTTATTGGGTTATTGGAATAACAATGATGATTATTTCTTGGTTTTTCTGGCCTTCTCCTGCTGTTGCATTAATCGGTGCAGTTTTAATTCCAGTTGCAAAAAAAGTTGGACTCCCAAAGCTATCTGCTGCAATGGCTATGAATCTATTTGGACATGGAATAGCATTATCAAGTGATATTATAATTCAAGGCGCCTCTAAATTAACTGCTAACGCTGCTAATATTAGTATTAGCTCTCTTAATTCAACTCTTATTCCCCTAGAAATAGTAATGGGAATTACCACCACTGTAATCGCTTTTTTTATAGTTTTGAGAGATATCAAAAAAAATACTGTTTCTCAAGGTTATTCTGAACAAACAACACAAGAATTTAGTAAATCGGCTTCAAATATAATCAAGCTATCCAAAAAGCAAAAAAACTTATACGCTTTATTAGTTTTTGCCGGATATCTTTTAGATATTATATTAATGATAGTATTTTCTTTAACTGGAGGCGATGCAACCGCTTTAGTCGGCGGTACTACCTTATTTTTGTTGATTATAATTTTTCTTGGAAACTATAAATTTAATAACATGAAAGAAATAACTCCATATATTGTAGATGGTTTTCAATTTGCTTTTAAGGTATTTGGTGCTGTTATCCCAGTAGCAACATTTTTCTATCTTGGTGGAAATGGCTTTGAATCAATTATAGGAGATATATTGCCTGCCAATTCTAATGGTATTATTAACGACCTTGGAATTGCACTTTCTAATGCAGTACCATTAAATAAAGCAATTGCAACAGCAACTGTTTCTAGTGTAGGTCTACTTACCGGTCTTGATGGATCTGGCTTTTCCGGTCTTTCATTAGTAGGTTCATCTGCAATGCTTTTCTCTCAATCAATGTCAATAAATATTTCTGCCTTAGCGTCAATAGGACAAATATGTACAATTTGGATTGGAGGAGGCACATTAATCCCATGGGCATTAATCCCAGTAGCTGCAATCTGTGATGTTTCCCCTTTTGATTTGGCTCGAAAAAATTTATTGCCTGTATCCATCGGACTAATTGTAACAATAATTTTTGCTATAATATTTTTTGTATAAAACTTAATACTTTATCACATGGTTGTATGATTTTTGTACAACCTTTTTCATTATATTAAACCATTTTTTTCTAATTATGTTTTATTATTAAATAACTTTTGTTAAAATTTACTTAACAATTATTGCAATTAATTATTTTATACTTTATAATAAGTTATAAATTACTGTTTTATATTTTTATTTCAAACTTTTTTAACAGTAGTTAATTCTATTTTATGTTTAGGGGGATATTATGAAACTAGAAGTGAAAAATATACGAAAAAGCTTTTCTGGAAATGAAGTACTTCACGGAATTTCTTTTTCTGTTGAAAGTGGTAAGGCATTAGGTCTATTAGGTAGAAATGGTGCTGGTAAAACAACAACTATCAGAATATTGATGGACGTATTTAAATGTGATTCTGGTGAAATATTAATTGATGGTAAACCTTTTATACCTAAAAATCATCAAATTGGATATTTACCAGAAGAAAGGGGGCTGTATCCTAAAAAGAAAGTTACAGAACAAATCATATACCTTGCTTCATTAAGAGGTATAAGTAAAAAAGAAGCTAAAGAAAATACTTTAAAATGGCTTAAAAGACTAGGTATTGAGGAATATGCAAATAGGAAGCTAGACACTTTATCAAAGGGTAATCAACAAAAAGTTCAATTAGCTCAAACTTTAGTTTGTAATCCTGAAATTATAGTTTTAGATGAACCTTTTAGTGGGCTTGATCCTGTAAATGCTCAAATTCTTAAAGATGTAGTAAATGAGTTAATTCAAAATAATAAAATTGTTATTTTTTCTAGCCATCAAATGAGCTATGTAGAAGAATTTTGTGAAGACATAGCTATAATTAATAAAGGTAATATTGCATTAAGCGGTAATTTAAAAGATATAAAAAAGGATTTTGGAAAAAATAGACTTATATTAAGTGCAAGTAACTATTCTCTAGAAGAACTAAAAAAAATATGTGAAGAACAACTTACTAATTTAGTTAGTATTTACGAAGTAAAAAAAGATTTTTTAGTATTAGAACTTTGTGAAAATACTACTAAAAATAACTTATTAAAACATATTTTAACTACTAATATTGATATTGAAAAATTTGCAATATATGAACCTACATTAACTGATATTTTTGTATTAAAGGCTGGTGATGAATAATGAAACAATTTTTAAATGTATTAAGCTTTGAATTAAGTAACTATTTTAAAAACAAGGGATATATGATTACTACAATTCTTTTTTCTATATTATTGATAATAGGATTATCTTTACCTTCATTTTTTAATATATCTAAACTTATTCCTCAATTAGACCAAAACTCTACAGAAAGTATTGAGTCTGTAGAAGAAATCTCTGAAGAAGATAAAAAAAGCTTTGTAATAATAGATAATAATAATATTTTTGAAAATTTAGATATTCTTGAATCAGCTTTCTTAAACTCTAAATGGACAAAGGTTACTAGTTTAGATGAAGCCGAAGAATTAATTAAATTAGAAAATGTAGAAGCTGGTTTTTCAGTTGATAGCTTAACTAAATATTCATATTTAGTTAATAATTCAGGATTTACAGATACAAACCAAATGATTTTTGAAAATCTATTATCAAGCTTAGGCCAACAAGTTTATGCAAATGAACATAACTTAAATATAAATGATTTACAATCTGTCATACATCCCTCATTTGATTCTGATGTTACTATCCTTGGAAAAGACAGTGCTAATAACTTCTTTTATGTATACATCTTTATTTTTGCAATGTATATGATGATTTTATTATATGGACAACTTATTGCAGTTGCTGTAACATCTGAAAAAAGCAATAGAGCCATTGAAGTCTTAGTTACAAGTGCAAATAGCAATAGCCTTATTTTTGGTAAAGTAATAGCTGCAGCTTTAGCTAGTTTTATTCAAGTTGGAGTAATTCTTGCTTCTGGAATGATAACTTATTCCCTAAATAGTAAAGCATGGAACGGCCTTTTAGATGGCATATTTAAAATTCCATCAAATATATTATTAACTTTTATTATATTTGGTGGTTTAGGATACTTCTTCTATTCATTTATATTTGGAGCTTTAGGAGCATTAGTTTCTAAAACAGAAGATATAAGTTCTAGTATTGGACCTATAACAATGATTTTTGTTATTGTATTCTTTATAAGTATGTTTGGATTATCAAATAGTGATAGCTTACTTATCAAAATTGCATCATTTATTCCTTTTAGTTCTTCAATGACCATGCTAATAAGAGTTGCAATGGGAACTGTATCTAATTTTGAAATTGTAATTTCATTTATTATTTTACTAGCTTCAACTATCTTAACAGCTCTTGCATCTGCTAAGATTTATAGATTAGGTACTTTAATGTATGGTAATCCAATTAAGCTTAGAAATGCTTTAAAATGGTTTAAAAAAGAAAAAATTTCTTAAAATATAAGGAGCATGATTAATTTACATGCTCCTTAATAATAAAACTTACTAATTAAATAGACCCTTTATTTTATCAATTAATGACTTATCACTTTTATCTGATTTATTCTCTGTATTCTTAGTGCTTGAATCATCTGTTGTCTTATCAATATCTGAACTTTCAATAGCATCACTTCTCATTATAAATTTAACAGATCCTTTCATATCACTTGTTAATCCTGAATAAACACCATAATCCTTTGCCATTTGCACTAATTCATCCTTTGCTTGACTAAATCCATCGATACTATCTAAAGCTTCACTTCCTAAATCATTGATTTTGTCTAATCCCTCATTCTTTAGCTTATCAACACCTTCATATAATGATTGTGTTCCACTTTTTAATTGTTCTGTTCCATTTAAAATCTTTTCTGAGTTATTTTTTAATGTTCCTGTACCTTCTGCTAATGTCTTACCTCCAGTTGCTAAGGCACTTACCCCTTGACTTAATGTTTTTCCTCCACTAACTAACTCCTTTGTTCCATCATACAGTGCACCTAATGCTGAATCTATCTTCTTTGAATTTGTATTTAATTCATTAGCTCCATTTGATAATTGATTACTTCCTATTGCTAAATCACTTACTCCATCAGCTAATGTCTTACCTCCACTTGATAATTGATTTGTTCCATCATATATTGATCCTATTCCGGAATTTATCAACTTTGAATTGGTGCTTAATTCATTAGCTCCATCTAACAATGTATTACTTCCTTCACTTAAAGCTGTTGTACCATCTAATAAAACTCCTGTACCTGCCGCTAATTTTTGACTTCCATTAGATAAATCTCTCATGGCAGAATTTATAAGTTTAGAATTATCATTTAATGAATTAGCCCCATTTAACAATGTATTGCTTCCACTCTTTAAATTACCTACACCACTTTGCAAGCTTGATGTTCCTGCTAATAAAGACTTACTACCATCATATGCTGAGCTTATTCCATTACTTATAGCTTGTGCTGCTGCATTTAAAGAATCCCCATTTGATGATAATTGCGATAATCCAACTTTAACTTCTGCAGATCCACTAGCTAAATTTCTTAAACCATTTTCTAGCTCATTTGCTCCACTTGCTCCTGATTGAAGTGCAGAAGATAAATTTGTTAATCCTTCGGTTTGACCATCTGCAATTGCTTTAATTTTAGCGCTATATTCTCTAAGCTCTTTTGCTTGAGTAGGATCTATTTTTTCAATTGATGTAGCCATTGTATCAATCGACTCTGCAATTTGCTTTAAGCTACTTGTAGTATCTTGAAGCTTTCCAATTCCATCTCCAGCTCCTTGCAATCCATTATTTAATTCTGTCATACCACTTAATGCAGATGATATACCACTATCTATTGAATCATAATTTTCATTTAAACTACTTACGCCTCCTACATACTCATTAACTTTAGAAGTAAATTCTTCTTGTGAAGACTTTAAAGTTCCAAGTCCACTACTCAATTCTGTAGCACCTTCATTTAAACTTTTTGATCCCTCTTCTAAATTAGATACTCCTTCATCTAAATTTTTAGCTCCATCAGCTAAACTTGATACTCCCAAATCAAATTCTGTGTATTTTCCTTGTAATTCACTTACACCTGAATTTAATGCAACTGCTCCATTATTCAATGTTGGTACACTATCATTTAATGTATTAATCCCCTCATTTAAAGCACTTGCACCTGTTGCTAATGATGATATTCCATCATCAAATTGTGTATATTTATCCTTTAACTCACCTGCTCCACTATTTAATGTATTAACTCCACTTAATAATGTTGGTACACTACCACTTAAAGTATTAATTCCACTATTTAAAGTGCTTGCACCACTTGCTAATGATGATACTCCTTCATCAAATTTATCATAATTCTCTTTAATTTGACCTGCTCCACTATTTAATGAATTTACTCCACTTAGTAATGTTGGAACACTTCCATTTAAAGTATTTAATCCATTTCTAAGTTCAATAGCTCCACTATTTAATGTTCCTACTCCTGCATTAAATATAGAATAATTACTTGCTAATTCTGTTTGTCCATCTAATAATTCCTTAGATCCACTTAATAAATCTTCTCCACCTTTTTGTAGATCATTTAATGATGTCCTTAAATCATCCAAACTATCAATACCTTCAATTTCATCTATATCTTCACTTGATGTAGTAGCTAAAACCATTATCGCTGGTATCTCAAAATTATTAGTTTCACCTGTAATTTCAAATGAATCAGATAAATCAATACTACTGCTACCTAATAAGTCATCTAATACATCTCCCAAATCTAAAGATTCTTTTAATCCTGGTATTGTTACAAATGTTACTAAAGAATTATTCCCATCATTAATAACCTTACCAGAACTAACTTCCACATTACTAAAGTTACTATTAGATAAAGTAAGTTCTGCTGCAGTTAACAATGGTAAATAAATATTTCTCTTTTCATTATTTATAAATACTGTCTTACTTTGATTATTAGTTATATTAACAGAAATCTTAAACTTACCACTTTCCCCCAAAACCTCATTTGGATCAACCTTCTTACCATTAAACTCATAATTAACTGATATTGTTATTGGTAATTGATTATTACTTTTACCCTGATAATAAAGTTCATTAGAATCAATATTCCAACTTAATTCATCTCCATTTTTAGTTGGTTCTTCATCACCTTTTACATTCTTAACATCACTTAATGTAGACTTATCTGTAAATTGCCCTAAATTTTCACTTCCTTTAATCCAATCACTAACAATTTGCTCTGTCGGATTTCCATTTTCATCTAATATAACATAAACAGTTTCATCCTTTTTTATATCTTGAGCGAAAACTACTGAATTTGATGTAACTGTTATTAATGCAACTAAACATGCTAATTTTTTTGATAACCCTTTTCTCATATCTCTTTTCCCCCTTCAACACACTCTACAAAAGACTTACTTGTCTTAACTATTAATTTTTCACAAAGCAATAATATTCCTGGCAATATAAATAGAATTACAACCATACTTATAATTGCGCCCCTAGCCATTAATGTACATAATGAGCTTATCATTTCCATATCTGATATAATTCCAACCCCTGCTGTTGCCCCAAAGAAAGTTAAAGCACTAGTTACAATTGATCTTGATGAACTTTGAAGTGCTATTGTCATTGCTTTTTTCTTATCCGAATTTAATGCTAACTCTTCTTTAAATCTAGAAGTTAATAATATCGCATAATCTACAGTTGCTCCTAATTGAATAGTTCCTATGACTATTGATGATATAAATGGAATGCTTGTACCCATATAGAACGGAATACCCAAATTTATAAAAATAGCTAATTCAATTGCTAAAACTAATAATATAGGTATTATTGCTGATTTAAACACAAATAGTATTATTACAAATATAGCTAAAATTGATGCTACACTAACCCGATTAAAATCACTATCTGCTATTGTAATCAAATCTTCTGTTAATGGCGCCTCACCACCAACTAATCCATCTTTATCATACTTTTTAACAATATTGTTTATTTCCTTTAATTGAACTTCTACCTCATCAGATGCTGCCTTATACTCTGAATTAAGCATTATTTCTTCATATCCACCATTTTTTATTTTCTCTAACAAATCACTTGGTATGAAACTTTGAGGAATTCTAGGCCCTAGTAAATCTTCTAAACCTACTACTGAAGCAACCCCATCAACACCTTTTAACTCATCAATCATTGCATCAACCTTATATGCTTCTAAATCATCTCTTACTAAAATTATGTTAGTAGACATCATGTTATATTCTGACTTTAATTTATTATTAGCTACAATAGAAGGTAAATCCTTTGGAAGTGATTCATCTAGGTTATAATAAACCTCCGTATTATTATTTCCTATAATAGCTGGTATCAAGATAATTGCACCAATAATTACAAGAATCTTGTGATGCTTTATCACAAAGGCAGAACTTTTTTCAAACTTAGGTAATAAAGTCTTGTGTTTATATTTGTGAATAAGCTTATCAAATGTTAATATCATTGCTGGCAATACTGTTATAGTGCATATAACACCAAATACAACACCTTTAGCCATTACAAATCCTATGTCTTTTCCAAAACCTAATTCCATAATGCATAACGCTAGGAATCCAGCGACTGTTGTTAAAGAACTACCTGCAATAGATGCTATAGTTTTTTCTATTGCTACCGCCATAGCTTCAGTCTTATCTGGCTGACTTTTACATTCTTCATCATATCTATTTAGTAAGAAAATTGAATAATCCATCGTTACAGCTAATTGTAATACTGCTGACAATGCCTTTGTTATATAAGAAATTTCACCAAATATAATATTTGATCCTATATTATAAGCTACTGCAATTCCTATACTTAACATAAAAATAATAGGAATTATAAAAGATTCCATAGTTAAGCTTAAAATTATTATTGATAAAATTACTGCTATTAAAATATAAATTGGTGTTTCCTTATCTGCTAAATCCTTTGTATCTTTTATTACTCCCCCTATTCCACTTAAAAAGGCTTGTTTGCCTGTTATACTTCTTATTTCCTTTATTGCTTTTTCAGTACTTTCACTTGCATCAGTGTCTTTTAACTTAACAATCATCAATGTTGAGTCATCTGAAAAAAGCATATCTCTTACTAAAGGAGGTAATATTTCCTTAGGAACAGAAATATCAAGTGCATCATCTATCCAAATTACATCTGATACTCCATCCACATTGGATACTTTTTCTTTAAGCTTAGCTACATCTTTATTTTCCATACCTTCAACTATTAACATAGCTAAAGATCCACAATCAAATTCATCCTTCATAATTTTTTGAGCTTCTCTAGTTTCTAGGTCATCAGGTAAATAACTTAAAATATCATAATTAACTTTTGTATTAAAATAACCTATTGCAGAAGGAATTAATAAAATTATTGCAACTATTAAAATTAAAATTCTGCTTTTGGCTATTGCTCGTGAAATTTTTTTCATAATGTTCCCCCCTCATCATTCTCTGATTTAAACTTTATACCCTATAAACTATTTTTTCAATTTTAGTTTTATTACTCTTTTTCTTAATTTAAAATGATTTATTCCATTTATGATGTTTCACAATAATATTCCTTTAATTTCCTTTCTTTTGCTCGCATTTCAACCTTCATCTTTTGTCACTCGTTTATTTGTCTCATTTCTCATCTTTTAATAAAATTCTGTTAATCAAAAGTTTACATCTTGTTAAACTTTTAAGACAAAAAAAACTAATACTAATATTAGTAATTCATTTATGAACCACTAACATTAGTATTAGTTTTAATACATCTATATTCCTATATCTTTATTTTTTTCACTGCATCTCTTGTTACTAAAAGCTTTTCTTCCACATCTTTTATATTACTTCGTGCTATCCCTAAGAATAGCATATCTATGATGGCCAATTGTGAAATTCTTGAAGTCATAGCACCTTCTCTTAATGATTTTTCAACAAAAGGTACATGCAATGTTACATCAGAATATTCTTCTAAGCTATTATTTATACTTGCTTTTGTAATTACAATTAAAGGTATATTATTTTTCTTTGCATTTTCAGCACATAATATTACTTCTTTTGTATCTCCTGAATATGAAATAGCAACTGCAACATCTCCTTCTTCCATCAAAGCTGAAGAAGTAATTTGAAGGTGTGTATCAGAATGAGCAATACACCTTTTATTTATTCTGCTCATCTTATAATATAAATCTAATCCAACTAAATTTGACACCCCTACACTGAAAACATAAATATTTTTAGCTTTACTTAATAAATCAATAGCGTTATCTAATTCACATTCACTTATTAAATTTACAGTTTCATCTATTATTGTATGAATTGATTGCTTAACTCCACTAATAATACTTTTAGTACTTAAATCTCTATCTAAATACTCAAACTCCTCTTTATTTTTACTATTAGATAAACTAATAGATAGTTTTATCTTCATTTCATTTAAACTACTAAAACCTAATTTTTTAGAAAATCTTACTACTGTTGGTGCTGAAGTATTAGTTGCATCCCCTATTTCCTTTGCAGACATCTCAATAATATCATTATTATCATTAAGAAGATAATCAGCTATACGCTTTTCTCTTTCTGTAAAGCTTTCATAGTTTTGTCTTATATACTGCAATAAATTCATATTCTCACGTCCTATTTATTGTTAATAATATTAAAGTAAAATTTTTTACCTCCCTTTATATATTTTAATAAATAAAAATCATTCTGTAAAACAGATGCTACAACATTTGTTCTTCTATCGCTTGATTGATTTACCTTTAAAATTTGCAATTCACCCATATATCTTTTATATTCAATATTATCAATAGTAATATCTCCATATTTTTTATCAATGGTATTCATAGGATTTATAATATCATTATTTAATATTAATCTACTTTCAGCTGCTCTTATAGCATCTCTAGCTTCATCTGTTCTTGCCGAAAATGTTTCACCTAAAATTCTTTCTACAACCTTATCTCTTATCTTAAGCTCAATCTCTAATTCTATTGCTTCTTCATTTAAATCAGCTAAATCCTCAAGCTCTTTTATACTTGGTAAAGAATCGCCTATAAATACTGATTCATTATTTAAAGCAAATAAATGATTTGCAGCTTTCCTTACATCTAATCCCCTATGATCTTCTAATGTTGGTAATCCATCCATAAGAGGACTTCTTTTTCTGTTATTTGATTGAACAAATGCACAAGTTTTAATTCCTCTTTTATTAAGAATTTTATTCTTTTCTAACATACATTCCTCTGAAATACCTGTCCCTTTTCTAGGATAAAAATTATGAAGTGCATCTATATTTTTATAGTCTGGATTATATTTATCTAATTCTAAAAGAAAATCTTCAGTTACAGTTGATGCATTAAGCTGTATTTTAATATTACAATTATTCTTACTCATTCTAGATATCTCTTTTGGAGTATATCCAAAATCTATTCTAATAGTTTTAACCCCATAATTTCTTAATCCTTCTAAGTCCATATTTTCTAACTCCAAAAATTTGAATGTATTTGGAGAAATATCACTTATTATATCCATTTCATAACCTTTAGCTATATTAAAAAATTCATTAACCTCTTTTTTTAATATTTCATAATTTGCTTCTGGTATGTGTAAAGATGTAAATATTCTTGTAAAACCTAATTTTTTTGCTTCACTTAACAATTTTATATTTTCTTCCATAGTGTTATCTAATCCAAAATAAACTGAAATACCTAAACTCATAATAATCCCTCCTAATTTAACTAAGTATAATTTAAGGGTGATATGTTTATCGATATCATATCACCCTTTTAATATAATTCTATTCTACTGGATCTTCAAATCCTAATATACTTGTAAAGAAATATCCTGCTGCATATGATGCTAAAACTCCTATTAAGAATACTAATATTTTTCCATCAGCAATTAATAAAGCTAATGGTAATCCTGAAACACCTAACGCAACAGCACCAACTTTAAATAAAGCCATCACAGCTCCACCTACAGCTGCACCAAGACAAGCCCCTAAGAAAGGTTTACCTAATGGTAATGTTACACCATAAATAAGTGGTTCTCCTATTCCTAAAAAACCTGGTATTAATCCATTTTTCGCCGTTTTCTTTAATCTTTCATTTTTAGTTTTTCTTATAACAGCTAAAGTAGCTCCAACTTGAGCCATACCAGCAGCTGCTAATGCAGGTAATAATATTGTATATCCAACATTCGCAATTAAATCAGCATGAATTGGTGTTAATGCTTGATGCATTCCAGTCATAACAAGAGGTAAGAATAATCCTCCAGATATAGCACCTGATAACACTGAAACTATTGTATTATCAGAAGCTATCGTATTTGAAACTAATATTCCCATAGCATCTGATATTGCTCCACCTACGGGTTGTAATATAAATAAAGCTGCTAAGACTGATATTGTTAATGTTATTAATGGAGTAACAAATAAATCTAAAACATCTGGTATAAATTTTCTACATTGCTTTTCTATAAATACAGCTAATGCAACAACAAGAATAACTGAAATAATTCCTCCACGCCCTGGTGTTAATGCTTTACCAAATAAAGTTATATTAGCTAATGTTGCTGATGATATCACTCCACCTAATGCTCCACCTATCATTGGCATTTGAGAACCAAATTCTTTAGATGCATTTACACCTACTAAAATTGGTAAAATTGAAAATACTGCATTACCTATTAACCCTATTATCTGAGCTGCATTAGTTGTCTTATATGCATCTCCAAAATAAACTCCAGCTATATTATTTACAGCAAGTACTAGTCCACATGCCACGAATAATGGTATTAAAGGAATAAATATATTTCCTAATTTTTTAAGTATATTTTTAAATTTTGTATCATTTTTTTCTTTTAGTTTAGCCTTTGTAGCTTTAACAGCTTCTTCTCCTATAGCTATCTTTACTCCTACTATTTTTTCACTTCTTCTGTTATCTTATTAACCTTACCTGGTCCATAAATAACTTGTAATTGACCTTTTGCTTCGACCACTCCTAAAGTTCCCTCTGCCTTCTTAATCTCAGCAATCTTAGCCTTTGATAAATCAACTAACTCTAATCTACAACGAGTCATACAATTTTCAACTGCTTTAATATTTTCCTTTCCTCCTACAAGTTCAACCAATTTCTTAGCTATTTCTTGGTTTGTAATAGTTCCTTGCTTTGTCATCTTCTCTCCCCCTATATACTTTAAATAGTTTCCATTGCCTTAGCAATATAACCTTTATTTTGTGTCAATTTTTCTTTTGCCTCATTTATGTCTAATCCTGTCAGTATCATTAATATTGACAGTTTAACATCATAATTTGTTTCTTTTAATACTTTTTCTGCTACTTCCCTATCTACCCCTGTAGCTTCACAAACTATTTTTTTTGCTCTTTCAACTAACTTTTTATTTGTAGCTCTAACATCTACCATTAAATTTCCATATACTTTTCCTAGCTTAATCATAGTTCCAGTTGATAGCATGTTTAATACTAACTTTTGTGCAGTTCCAGCTTTCATTCTCGTTGAACCAGTAACTACCTCTGCACCTACTACTGGAGCTATTGATACCTTTGAAACTTTTGCTACTTCTGAATTTGCATTGCACGTTATTGATACTGTTAATGCTCCTATTTTGTTTGCATATTCTAATCCACCGATAACATAAGGTGTTCTTCCTGATGCAGCTAGTCCAACTATTGTATCATTTTCAGTTATATTCTTTGATTTTAAATCTTCAATTGCTAATTCCTTAGAGTCTTCTGCGCCTTCTTTTGCCCTAAATATTGCCTCAGTTCCACCAGCTATAATTCCTTGAACTAATTCTTCAGATACACCATATGTAGGTGGACATTCTGAAGCATCTAATATACCAAGTCTTCCTGATGTTCCAGCTCCTATATAAATCAATCTTCCACCTTTTTGCATTCCACTTACTATTCCATCAATAGCTTCTGCAATTTTCACTAATTCTTTCTCAACTGCTAAAGCAACCTTCTTATCTTCATTATTAATAATCTTTACCATATCTAATGTTGACACCTTATCGATATTTAAAGAACTACTATTTCTACTTTCTGTTGTTAAATTTTCTAATTTTATTGTATTCATATCTTAAATCCTCCCCACTAAACTTGATTACGTTTACATCTTGTACATTTATATTACCACTTTTGAAATTTTATTTCAAGTATTTTGTTATTTTTTATTATTTTATTTCATAGTTTCAAAAACATTTGATTTTTCCCAACTAAAAACACCTTAAGATTTAAAAATCTATAAGGTGTTTTCTCACTTTCATTATTCTTATTAATACTGCACATATAATAGCTATATCCCCTTAAAATCCATAACTACATGTGTATAACTTAATTATATTCTAATATTGAGTCCAAATTAATTTTACTTCTTAATGACTTTTTTCTTCCATAAGTAAAAAAATAAGATGAAATAATTGATACTAACGGAACAGATAATATTATGGCTATACTTCCAGATACCCCTTGCATTATCTCTATACCTATTTCATACATATTGATAATTTGATTATGCTTTAGAGCATAAGCATAATTTAAAATTAATGTATTTATTGAGCCTCCAGTAAAAGCTAATATTAATGTATTAGACATAGTTCCCATCATATCTTTTCCTACATTTATTCCTGATTTAAAAAGTTCTTTTTTACCTATATTATTATTATGAATATATATCTCATTAATAGTAGATGCTATAGACATACTTACATCCATGACAGCTCCTAATGATGCAATAAGTATGGCAGCAAATAATATCCCTCCAACTTTCAAATTTGTATTGCTTGCTATAAATACTAACTCTTCAACTTCTGAAACATTATAACCTGATATCTTTGCAACATGACCAAATCCAGATGCACATATTCCAGCAATTATTACTCCTATTATAGTGCCTATCATTGCAGCAACTGATTTTTTACTTATTCCATCAATTAGATATAATGAAACTATTGTTATTAATATTATTATAACTACAGCTGCTAAAAATGGTGAATATCCCTTGTATAACATAGGCAGAAATAAATAAATTATACATATAAACGTAAATATTAATCCTATTGCTGATTTGAAACCTTTTTTGCCTCCAATAACCCAAAGCATAAGTAAAAAACATCCTACAAACATATAAATAATATTAGATCTATCATAGCCATAAACTGATGCTGAAGCACTTCCCTCATATTCACTTATACTTGCTATGACTTTCATTCCTACTGTACAATCCGCACCATATAAATATCCTGCAAAACTTGTACTATCTAATATCTCACCCTTTAATTTTCCACTTAATATCTTTAGTTTAACTTTTTGATATCCAATTCTTGAGCCATCTTCTTGAAGATTATCTTCTATTATCTCTATGACAATAGCCTTTTCATAACTCGTTCCAGCACGATTAATTAGCTCTACCTTTTCAATGTTATTAAAAAAATATAAAAATATAAAAAATAATATAACAATAACTCCTACTATAATCTTTCCTTTTATATTTCTTATATTTTTTAATAAACCTATCAACATAATATTCCTCCAGTTTAATTAGAGTTTATCTCAAAACAGAACAAATTTCATTTTGAGATAAACTTACTTTTAACTTAATTTACTATTTCTTTCTTCTTCTTAAAGTTTAATGCTACTATTCCGATTACTGCTAGTGATAGAATCCCATAAACAAATATATTAGAACTATCACCAGTATTTACAACGCTATTTGGCTTACTTGTTGAAGTTGAATTATTACTTGTACTTTCATTACTATCACTTCCATTATTAGTAATCCCACCTGAAGCTTCTTCTTTAACTACAACTGTGTTTTTAAATCTATTAACTGCTTCTCTCAGCTTTGAAACTGCCTCATCTACAATTATTTGGCTAGCATCATCAGAAGAACATACTTCCTTTGCAGTATTAATTGCTGCTACTAATTCATTTTTAGCTTCTTGTGAATATTGTCCAACTTCATTTCCAACTACTGAATTATTTAATAATTCTTCAGCTTCTGTAATTTCAATATTTAACTCTGTAGCATCTCCCTTTAATACAAGTTGATCCATTGCTACTTTTAAATTCCCATAAACTTCTGAAACTAATTCTTTATTAATACTTGCATCTTCAGCTATTTTTTGAGCACTTAAAAGTGTAGATTCAAATGTAATCCAAGTTGATGCTGTATATTTTTCTTTATCTGTAAGTTTAGCTTCTGCTTCTTCAATCTTTTCTAATAAGTTTCCATATTCAACTGATTTAATAATAGTAACATTATTGTCAATCATTTCCATAGTATCTGTTCTATATGTGCTAATTGATAAGCTTACATTATCAACACTTATAGTTGAGAATGTAGGTACATCTTCTTGCCATCTACTTTCAATATATGACTGTTGTCTTGGTACATTATTATAGTACTTACTACCTGATGCAGAGTTTGCAGTTATATATAATATACCCCCTGGATTATATATATTTTCTCCTCTAACACTTAAATCTGACTCTATTGCATTTTTATCTTCAATACTTTCTAAATAATTTAAATACTTTTCATCTTCAACTAATTCAGTATAATCACTCTCAAACTCTATATCAAAAAACTTTTCATACTCATCCTCACTTAAAAATGTGCTTTCATCTTTTACTCCACCTTTTAATATTTTAGATCTAGCATAAGTATGATCATGTCCTGTTAAAACAACATCAATATCATTTTCTTCAAAAATCGGAACTAATTTATACCTTAATTCTGCGATTTCAGGTTCATTGGAATGTTCCCCTGACCCATAAATATCTTGGTGTAAAGTTACTACTTTCCAAGTCACATCCCCAGCTTCAGCTATAGCTTGTTCTATAAACTGCTTATGCTCTTCTGCATTTGTATTATTAGTATTTAACATAATAAATAATGTGTTTCCATATGTGTAATAGTAATTACCACCACCTACTGTAGAACCTAACCTACTTGCATTAGGATTATTAAAATGATAGGAGTAATTTCCACTAACTGCATCATGATTCCCTAGTATAGTTGCAACTGGCAATGATTTTAATGCATCTGGACTTAAATATCCTGCATATTCAATTTCATTTTCAGTATAAGCAAGAGCTTGCTCTGTATTAGCTTTTTTATCTCTTATTGAAATTTGATCTCCTGCTGAAATCATAAAACTTGCATTCGGAACTAATGACAATGCTTTTTCTACAGTATTATTCCAATTGAAACTATCATTTCTTACAGCCCTATCTTGTCCTATTTCTTCATTTTCACCAGTTGCTATATTTTTAAGCGATGAACCTATTTGTGGATCTCCTACTAAGAAAAAGGTAAAACTATCAGTTGATTGTGTATTAATCTCTACAGGTTCACTCCAATTTTCATTAGTTCCATAACTATAATAATAACTAGTATCTTCTTCCAATCCACTTATAGTTACTTTATTTGACACATACTCCACTTTAGTTTCTTTATTAATTACGGCACTACTTTGCGTTCCACTAAACTCAATAGCATTATTCATCTCTATATTTTTGCTTATTCTTACTTTAGGTGAAGTTTCCTCTTTATTAGAGTACCAAGCAAAATTTAATTCTGTTGCATTTTTTCCTGGTGTAATTGATAATTGTGTCCAATCCTTTTTAAGTGTTTCCCACTTTTCACACCAAGCTTCCCAAGCTCCTCCTTGTGCTGCTTCTGTATATGGTGCTTCTGTCCATCCATCATTTTCTGCTGCAAATACAGTATGGCTTGTAGTAGTCATAATAATTGCGACCATTAAAGCAGCCATTACCTTTTTAGTTCTTTTTATCATTTCAAAATTCCCCCTTGTAATTACTTACAAGCGAATTATATATCACTTTTATACTTAAATGTGTTTTTTTAACATTTATTAACTTAAATACTCTATATTTTACTTACTTTAAAATTAATTAATATTTATTTAACCTTTCTAGCAAAATAAAAAAAGTGGCTTTCGCCACGCTCCCTTCGGGAATTAATTTTTGAATATTCTGATAAGCATAGGTTCATATAGTCCTATGCTTATTTACTATTTATATTTTTTTCCATATACACCTGTATAATTTTTAGGTCTCATTATTCCTCCGCACTTTTCGCAAGAAAAGCATGGCGGTTCATTTACATTACTTTGATCCATTTCATCAAAGTATTCAACCACATCCTTAGGAATATTTTCTTTCTCTCCACAAACTGTACAGATATAAAGTATTTCGTTATTACTCATCTCATTTCCTCCAACTACGTTGTCTTCGGAATTATTCTACCACTAAGTATTCCTTTTGTAATCGCATATATTTCAATAGCTTCTTCTAATCTCTCTTCTGCCTCAAAAATGAATTTCTTTTTCAGATGTTCCCGTATAGATCCGTAATTTCCATAAACAATATCATAAAACCTCATATTCTTATTACATTTAGAGCATTTGCACGGATTGACTCCAAAGGTAGCCAATATTCTGTACTCCCATTTTCCTAAACTTTTTCTTAATCTTAATATTTTTTCATCTATCATTTTTATAAAGTTATTTTTCTCTTTACTTCGCCTTGAATAGATACCAAAATATCTAATCATTTTAAAGTTTTTCTCCGGAATATGTATAATCAACTTCTTAATAAATTCATAAGCATGAATAGTTTCTATTACTTCTTCATTATCCTCATGCCTAGTATATTTAAAAGTAACATTAACTCCATCATAATCTACTATTCTTGATTCAGCTATCGCTGGTCGTCCCACATATCTACCCACATACTTTGCTGCAGTTTTTGCAGATTTTATTTCTGTTTTAGCATGTACATAAAAGCCTTTATTTTTTTCTTTATATAATTTATTCTTTAAAGCCTTCATCTTTTTATTATCGCCACTAACAATCATTATTTCGTCTAATAATACTTTCTGCCATCTCTTTCTTAGTGCCTCAAATGCAAAATGTCTTATATGTCTCCATTCTATAGTTTTTCCTTTACCACCTTCAGTAACCATCATATGAACATGAGGATTCCATTTTAAATCTCTACCAAAAGTATGTATTACTGTAACTATACCTGGTGTAAACTGTTGGCTTTTATTTAAACTGTGCATCCAACTCGTAACAGCTTTAGCTGCGCATTTCGGAAGTATTTTTAACCTTTGTCTATTCATACCAAAAAACTTTCTTAATTCCTCTGGAATTGTAAATACAATATGTCTATGCTTAACATTTATTAAATTACCAAGCATATTGTCTATCCAATTATCTGTATAAACTTTGCCACAAGAAGTACAGAATCTACTTTTGCAAGAGAAACCTACTTTTTTACTTTCCTTACAGCTATCACATATAAATTCTATATATCCTTTAGAAAGATCTCCACATGCTAATACTTTCTCAACTTCCTTTTTGACATTTTTTCTTACTTTCTTCCCATAAATTTTAAAAAACTCTAACCAATTATCTTTTAAAATTAATTTTATTTTGCTCTTTTTCATTTATTAACCTCTAATTACAATTTACTAATTTACCACAAAAAATAGCCGAAAGCTAGATTTCATCTAACTTTCAGCCATTGAAAATTTTATACTTTCCTATACATTAAAAAAAGATAACTAAAAATACTTCTAGCTATCCTTTATGCTATTTATTTTTCATTTTAATATCTGCAATTAATGGATAATGATCTGATGGATATTTTCCATTGATATTATCCTTAACTATATCAACATCAATAATTTCTAAATCCTCACTAACAAAAATATAATCAATATGTAATCCTTTCTCTTTACCTTTAAAACTACTCATCGTTGATTTACCATACAATTCCTTTTTTATCTCTTGTACTGCTACAAATCTATTAGTACTATACTCACCAGCCGCAAATTTTTTAATAATTTTACTATTTGGTGTTGCATTAAAATCTCCCATTATAATTATAGGTAATTTTTCTTCTTTACGATTTTTCTCAACAAATTGTCCTAACTTCTTTAATCCAAAGTCTCTAGCTTGAGGCAAAAAGCAATCAAGATGAGTATTATATATTCTCACCCTTTCTCCACTTTTTAATTCTACCACAGCAGTTGTGCAAATTCTTGGATATAATGAATACCAAAGTTGGCTTCCTACTTTATCTGGATTTTTAGACAACCAAAATGTTTTATGTTTTAATATATTATGACATTCTTTAATAAACAAATTATTTCTCTCTGAAAAAAACTTCTTACTTCTTGCACTTCCTATAATATTGTAATTCTTTATATTTGAACTTATATCTTCATACATTTTATTATTTACTTCTTGAACCCCTATAATATCACATTCATACTTATATATTATCTCATAAACTATATCCTTCCTATCATCCCATCTATTTTTAAAATCTAAAATAAAATCACTTCTTAAATTGAAAGACATTACCCTCATTACTGTTCTCTCCTTGCCTTACATTTTCACTAAACTTATTATACTCCTTTTTATTTCAATTAAAACTATTAACTTTTTATTAATTACTTGTGAAATTATTTACATATTGTATAATAATAACTATAATGTACTAGTTTTACTACTTTTTACTTTATATATATA
>OLPU01001186.1_pt1 | contig 20150 bp, 15 predicted proteins | sample 1673111 | NCBI WGS metagenome assembly OLPU01 (sample SAMEA3136755, study PRJEB25190) | human gut metagenome | reverse complement strand
GAAAGATTGTTCATACTATTATAACATTTTAAGTTTCAAAAATTGTTATTGCTTGATTTCTGCCGCAAAATTAGGGAAAAGACTGTTATATAAATAGAAAAAATCGTTCCTGCAACAATAATTATGTTACATGAAACGATTTTCTTATCTTTTGCTAAGATTTTAAAGGAGTTAGAAAACTATTTTCTTTTAGATAACTGTTTATTTCTGAAATCGGTAGGAAGAACGCCAAACTGCTTCCTGAAGCATGAAGAGAAATAGCCCGGTAACGCAAAGCCTACTTCTGCCGAGACTTCAGCTACAGTCTTATCAGTCTGCATCAGGAGCGTATAGGCTCTCTGCAGACGCATCTCTTTCAGGAGCTCGACAGGCGTTTTTCCTGTCATAGCCTTCACCTTGCGATAGAGCTGTACTTTACTCAACTGCATCTCGGCTCCCAAATCATCCATCTTCATATCAGCATTGCCCATATTCGCAAGAATCTTCTTCTTGAAACGATCCATGAAGTAACGATCACTCTCATCCAAGTGATTCAGTTCAGCAGCCCAGCCCTCCTTGTTCTCTATGAATCCACGAGCCACGGCTTTCTGTTTCTGCAGCTTCTTTCTATATACCTTATATATATAGAAGATGATAATGAGCAGAACTAAGACGAAAACGATGGCGACCACAAGTATCCATTTCTGGATACGGGATACCTCAGAATAAGAATCAAGACTGTCAGAAATCTGATCCAGATTCTTCATCTTGACTTCCAAATCCTGATATTGTAGAGCGACGGCATCACAGTTTTCAGAGGTAGCAAGGAATGATTTCATCACATTATCCTTCTTATAGGGTTTACCCTGAAGGATATTCATCGCCAATTCCATAATCTTCTCGCCCTGGGTAGGATAGACATAAGAAGCAGCAAACTGTCCTCTCTTCACTCTATCCACTCCTTCCCATTCTCCAGGCAATCCATCAATGCCTACTATCAGCATCTGCTTATCAATGCCTCGTCTCTCTGCTTCCAGAAAGGCTCCTATGGCACCTAGGTCGCTATGTCCAAACACGCCATCCGCATGTCCGCCCTTATCCAGATATTGTTTCATCAACTCCTGGGCTCGCTCCAACTTCCAGTTGCTTTCCAGGGTAACCACCTTGATTCCCGGATAATTCTTCATCACCTCGTAGAAACCACGATGGCGCTCAATGACAGGAGAAGCATCTTTCAAGCCCGTAATCTCAACAATGGTACCTTTTCCATCCAGTTTACTGGCAAGAAAGCGGGCTACTTCCCTACCCGCTTCTACATTATCGCCACCGATGGAAGCTGTATAATGGGATGTCTTTACCTTTCTGTCGAAGAGAATAACCGGGATATGAGCACGATAAGCTCGCTCGATGGCAGGTGTTACATCATTCACGTTATCAGGGGCAACCACGATCAGATCTACCTTCCTGGCTATCATGCTGTCTATCTGGCGAGCCTGGCGTTGCCCGTCATTCTCTGCAGTAGTAAACAGCAAATCCACATTCTTATATTGATACTGCGCCAGTCGCATCTCATTATTCACCTTCTCGCGCCAAACTCCGCTACAACATTGCGACACACCTATCACCACATTCTTCTGGGTGCAAGCACCAAGAAGAAGGAGCATACTAAAAGATAGTACTATTAAGATAATATTGATTCTTTTCATTGAATTTATACTTCTTCCATCCGTTTAAGTTCCCACCCCTCAAACTGCATGATGATGAGATGGAGTTTTGTTCCTTGGCGCAAAGCCTCAACCCTTGGAGCCTCGGCATATTGATGAATCTGATCTAGAGCCTCACGCCACTGTTTCTCTGCCTTAGTCATAGGCTTGCCATCTTCCGTGAACGCACCTTCAACTATCGCAGAGAAATCTTTCTTAGAAAGAACCTTCAACTCCAGGATGTAGCTATGCTGACTGGCATAATGGGTAAGGTCTGGCAAAAGGAAGAAATCACAATAGCCATGATTCAACTCCAACTCTGGAGCCGTGATATAATAATCATTCAGATTCAGATAAGCCATAAAGAATCCCTGCAGGTTTCGCTCAGCCTCAATGCCATCACGCACCGAAGAAACCTTGGCATAGGCATCCGCCATAAAGCGCATTCCTTCTTCCCACTTACCATCATATGCCATATCATAATAGTAATCGGTGAGCTGGTTGACATCCACATAAGCCTTTGCCTGATACTCCTCTTCCAGATAACCATAATACTGCTTGCGGACATTATTGTTTGGAATGCCCAGAATGAGCTTGGAGCCACGAGTTCCCTTGATGGTCAACATGCCATAATAGAACAGAAGACTTGGGAATATCTCTGCCTTTGGAATCTGATACGCAGAAAACGACTCATAAAGCTGGGTAACAATCTGCTCCTCTTCTGCTATCTTGCGGATAATGCCCTTACGCTCTCCATCCAGCTTGTCAAACTGCAAGAGTTTCTTCATCTTGCCGTAATCGGTACGGGTATTCGGGTCTATCATCTGACGAGGAGAACATCCGTTATCCATGTAATTACAAAGGTAATAAAGAACCATATCACAATTAAACATACGAGTTTTCTTCTTCAATGCTTCTTCTGCAAAGCAATAATTGTCATACCATGGCTTCATATCATTGACGATGGCATCAATATCACTATCGGCAGGAATACTACCATGCTCCTTATAATAGGTAAACATCTCCACCACATCAGTGGTAGAGAAGCCCAGCATCTCATCAAACTCCGGCTTGATAGAAATGTTCCAACCTATATTGAATCCACTCGTCACATCATCCAGGGTTACAGGGCTCACACCCATCATGAAGATACGCTCAAAATTACCCTTGAACTTCTTGAAGACATCACGATAAAAGCCGTCGGCATGGGTAATCGCATGATACACATTCTCACCACGTTCGTTGAGTATGACATTCGTGAAGTTGTCATACTCATCGATGATGAGATACAGATGATACTGGTGCGCCTTGGCAGCCTTGAATATCAGTTCCATCTTTTCCTCGAAATCTTCCTGCGCCAGGATTTCTTCCATCTCTGCCTGATAATATTCTGAGTATTGACGGACAAAAGCATCGAGGTTGATGCTGAGATAAGAATTAAACTTCGTCTCAAGCTTGTCGATATTACCCGTAATCTGGGAGAAATCGAGGAACAGCACCTGATACTTTCCCTGCAAAGGAGTAGGATGCTGGCCTATCCACAGATTTCCAAAAAGACTCTGGAACTTATGGCTCTGCGTACAGTCATAGTAAGAATAGAGCATACTCAAGAATATGCTCTTACCAAAACGACGAGGACGGATGAAGAAGAGATTGCGAGGCTGCTTCTCCAGCTCCGGGATAAACATCGTCTTATCCACATAATATAGATTCTGCTCTATTACCGTAGCAAAATCTGCCACCCCATAAGGTACTTGTTTAACTTGCTGTTCCATCGTGATCTATCCTTAAAAACACTATCTGTGTGCAAAGATAGCATAAAAAAACGAAAAAGCCACAGTTTGCGTTTACAAACTGCGGCTTTTATTATATTTTATCCGAAACACACGTTCCTACCATACGACTTTCTTGTTGCCCATAATATAAAATTGCTTCCTTGCATCATATAAGTTGCGTTATTGTTATCATCCATCTCACCCTTGCCAATTCGCAAGGCGAGGTATGTGATGAGGAAGAGGCTATCTATTACACCTTCGGACCTGGGAAGGCGCAGAAAGTTACAGATGTCATCAAGAAAAAAAAGTCCTGAGACATCATAAGAAAATGCTTCATTACCAAAATAAACGTCTCCAAAAGTGCATTTCTCAAATTTTATTTGTACTTTTGCAGTGTCATTCAGAACTTTGTTTTATTTTTACAGCACGATAATAAACAAAATGTCTGGATATGGCAAGCATCCCGGTGCACCAACAGAGTAGCTTAGGTACACCCTGATAAAGAAGATAAATGATAGTGCTGCGTTAATTAAATAAATCAGATTCAACATGTCGTTTCTAACTCGAACATATCCTTTTAAACAGAGTAAACACTTGCTAAAAGATAGTAGCATCTTTGGCTTCATCATTTGGGTAATTTTATATTTTCTGCAGCCATTTGGACTCTGCTTATATCAAGGTAACAAATGCTTTGTTGCTACATTATTCGGACTGGTAACTTTTGGATGCCACATAACATACGCTGCAACGATATTGAAGTATTTGCATCAAACTATCAAGCCCTGGCGTATCTGGCATGAAGGAGTAGCTATACTCGGACTGATTTTCATCATTGCCTTCGGTAATTTCCTTCTATTCTCATACTTGTTTCATTATACGATTACATTCAGTCTGTTTCTCTTGTTTCTAAATTGGACTATTATCATAGGCATATTTCTTACGACATTATCTATCGGAATGCAATACAACAGAACATTACGAGAGAGAATGGAAGAGTTGTTGCGCAATACAACAAAGGAACAGGAAGAAGTATCTATTACCATCCATGATACTAACGTAAGAGGAAACGATCTGTCGATTGCCATCAACGATCTACTTTATATGGAAGCACAGAAAAACAATGTATCCGTCTGTTTTCTAAAAGAAGGTAATGTTGTTGCTGTTGATATCCATACAACACTAACCCATGCTCTTGAAGAGTTGAAAGAGTTTGAGAACATTTTCCAATGTCACCGTTCTTTTGCTGTCAATGTGAATAATATCACTTCGGCACGAGGCAACTCAAATGGTTATCAACTGACTCTCGGAAATTGCACAAACATCATACCCGTTTCCCGAAGATTTGTGCCCAAGTTAAAGACTTATCTTACATAGTTATTTGTCCTTCAACTTAGTTATTCGGCATCTTAACTAGCTTTCTATCATAAGTTTTAGTTGTATATCCTAAGAATTTGGTAACTCCAGTTTCATGCAGTATCTTTGCGGCATGAAACATCGAATAATACATATCGCATTGCTGCTGACTTCAGTCTGCAACCTGGATGCACAGACCATCATATCAGGCATGGTAAAAAGCGGTCAGGAACCGCTTGCTGGTGCCAATGTTTTCATCATAGGCACAATTGATGGATGCCTGACAGATTCTCTGGGCAGGTTTTCCTTTTCCACATCAAAAACCGGAGAAGCGTCTATCAAGATTACCATGATTGGTTTTGAAGAATATATGCAGACTACAGATGCCTGCAAGTTACATAATCTTTCTATCCAAATGAAAGAAAAAGCTACAGCAATCCAAGAAGTTGTAATATCTGCCAGCACTTACAGTTTCGGGAAAAGTGACAACTTCAAGACTATGGATGCCTTAGATGTTGTGATGGCAGGTAATTCATGCGGGGACATTGTTGCAGCCCTGCAAACTTTACCCGGCACTCAAAAAGTGGGAGAAAATGGAAAGCTCTATGTCCGTGGTGGAGAAAGCGAAGAATGCCAGACTTTCATTAACGGAATGCACGTCCTTGTTCCATATAGTACAAACACAGAAAATACTGCTGTACGTGGACGATTCTCTCCTTTTATATTTAAAGGTATCAACTTTTCTCTTGGTGGATATAGCGGAGAATATGGACAAGCACTTTCCTCCGTTCTCCCTATGGAAACATCAGATGCTGCAACAAGTGACAAATATGGAGTCAGCGCATCATTGGTTGACTGGAACATCGGTGGCACCAAGGCATATTCCCACAGCAGCTTATCCTTTAATGCCGCACTGACAAGTTTGGGAATCTACAATCAGTTATTTTCAGAAAGGCTTGATTTCAACAAGCCTTATCTAAAACTATCTGGCGAATCACAATACAAGAATGAGTTCCGAAATGCCGGAATATTGAAAACATACGTTGGCTATGATTTTACATCTGTAGGACAGCATATAGACAACCAAAACCTTTCGCTCAAAGAGAATAATATCTATGCCAACACAACCTATAAGGCACAGTGGGGTGCTGGCTACACGCTCTTTTGTGGTATGGCAAGCTCATCGGTATTCAACGATATAGAAGATGCGAAGATTGCTGGTGACCGATATTACAACTTCAGGAATGAGATACATCTGAAAACAGAAATACGCAAAATTTGCTCGGATGCACTAAAAATATCGGCAGGAATGGAGGACTATCAGCGAAACAGCCTCATGGAGTACGAAAACGATTGCTACAAGTTGGATTATAATATTCTTGCTGCTCATATTGATGCCCAATGGAGGATGATGCCCCATGTGTTCCTGAATATTTCGACAAGGACAGAATATATGGCTCATGCCAACTGGCTGTTTATGCCAAGGGCTACACTATGTTATATTCCTAACAAGAATTTTCAGCTTTCATTTGCTACCGGTCGGTATAGCCAGACTCCAGAAGATGACTATCTTGCAACAAACAAGAAATCTCTTGGACAAAGTACGGCAGATCATGCTATCCTATCCATACAATATAAGTCGCCTGGTACACTCATACGAATAGAACCCTACTGGAAAAAATATCAGCGATTGCCTTTATGGGAAAAGGGTATTTACCAACCGAAAGGATATGGAAAGAGTAAAGGTATAGACATTTTTGTAGAAGAGCATTCGCTTTTCAAACATCTGACCACAGCATTTTCATATTCCTACAACGATTCCAAGCGATTCTATCACGAATACACAGAAGAGCGAATACCTGACTACGTCTCAAGGCATAATCTGAGATTGACAGCAAAATATTCATTCGGCAAAGCAATCATCGGGCTGACTGAATCGTATGCAAGCGGACGTCATTTTCTTATTGGCAAGACACCACATTATAATAGCGTAGATATAAACCTTACTTATCTGCTAAGTCCCAAGGTCATTATCTATTCTTCTCTGAACAACATCCTCGGCCGTACAAACATTTTCGGATATAATACTAACGGACGTTCGATAGTTCCTTCTAGAGACAGATTTTTATATATAGGCATATTTGTTTCACTTAAAAATAATAAAGCATATGACATTTCAAACTTTTAAACGATTCGTATTGATGTCTGTCTTCTTCATGACAACATCTGTAGTTATCTATGCCCAGCAATCCACAATGCAGGGGCTTATCGAACAGTCGCTTGCTAAACTTCAGCAACCGACATCAGAGAGCATACTTAATTGTATTGCAGAGATGAAGCGTATTGATGATATGTTTCCAGATAGCATCCAGCCCAAGTTTCAGATAGCTTTGCAAAGTCTCAATTATTCCGTGATGAATCCGCATGCTCCACAAACAGAAAATCTTCTAAAAGAGACTGAAGAAACCATTGCCAAGATGGAGAATATAAAGCATGCTGACCCGTCTGACATCTGTACCCTTCGCGGTTTTCTCCATATGGTACGCATCGTACAGAATCCTGGGCAAAACGGTCAACGCTATTATCTGGAAGTGATGCAGGATTACGAGAAAGCTCTCAAACTCAACCCTGATAATCAACTGGCCAAACAATTGCAGCAAAAGTTTTTTGAGGGAATGAAACAGCAAACCGGTAAATAAGAAACAGAGGTTGTTTTATCCACGGACAATCTCCCCTGAGCCCTGATGGCTCAAACTTGCATCACCACGCCAGATGGTATTGACAGAATGAGGATTGGTTGCGTAAGTAACAGGCAAACCATTCTCCAAAACGTTGACATCGGCAGAAGGCAAACCAATCTGAATCTCACGAGGACCATTCGCACTGGCAGCATTGAGCATCACATTACGATTACCCTCTTCCTTAGTGCATGAATCAGTGAGGTCAAGTGTTTGGTTCAGCTTACTCAAGTGGTTCCGTAAGCTATCGGAGACGACTCCGGAAGCAGACGCAGATAGCTTCGTTGACTAACGCAAGTACTTGAGTTGGCTAACGCAAGTACTTGAGATGCTCAACGAAGCCTGTTTCGATGGGTCATGTAGGCTAATACCCGAAAACGTTAACGAACAATAAAAAACAGCTTAGATTTTGTGGAAACGCATCTTTTTTGTACTTTTGGGAAAAATAAGGCAGGAATGACTGAGCGAAAGATCATACATATCGACATGGATGCCTTCTTTGCAGCTGTAGAGCAGAGAGACAATCCGGAACTTCGGGGCAAACCGGTAGCGGTGGGCTTCGACGGACCTCGTGGTGTGGTTTCTACAGCCAGCTATGAAGCTCGAAAAAGGGGCGTTCACTCGGCGCAATCCATTGCTCAAGCCAAGCAGCGCTGTCCAGATCTCATCATCGTGCCGTGCCGGCATTCTTATTATGCAGAAATATCTCATCAGATACATCAGATATTCCAGGAATACACCAATCTCATTGAACCCATCTCCATTGATGAAGCCTTTCTTGATGTAACGCAGAATAAGAAAGGGATAGAACTGGCGGTGGATATTGCCAAAGAAATCAAAACCCGTATCAAGGAGGCAACCGGACTCACCGCCTCGGCAGGCATCAGCTACTGCAAGTTTCTCGCCAAAGTGGCTTCTGATTACCGCAAGCCCGACGGCATCTGCACCATTCATCCCGACAAGGCGCTCGATTTCATCGCCCAGCTTCCTGTAGAGGATTTCTGGGGTGTGGGCAAGAAAAATCACCTACCGGGAACGGAAATCGGTAGGCTGCGAACAGACTTTCCTGGAAGATATCTATCTAACAACGGCTGTGATTATCGAACTGTACCATACTGTACTCGAACTGCTGGAGCGCATCGCCAAAAGCGGTTTCGAAGGAAGAACCCTGACGCTGAAGGTGAAGTTTGCCGATTTTACCCAGATAACACGAAGCATCTCGCAAGAAAAGGTTCTGAAAAAGAAGGATGATATTTTACCTCTTGCCAAACGGCTGCTGAAACAGGTAGATTACTCCTCTGCTCATCCCATCCGCCTGCTTGGTCTGTCCGTAAGCAATGCCTCATCAGAAGAAGCCAGGAAGCAAGATAAGGAGAACAGCAGTTTCAAGCCCGAATACAAAGAACTGGAACTGGAATTCGAAGATTGGGAATAAGCCCCTTTAAAAAGCTATAGTATGCCCGCTTAAAAAGAAACAAACCATAATACGCGAAAAGCAGCTGTCAGACATCCCGTCTATACAGCTGCTTTCTCTCATTACTACTTATTTCCCAAAACAAAACTTTTTACCTTAAAGAAAACTACTTACCTTAATGAATACTCAATCCTATAACCTTAAAACATAAAACCTAAACCTATGAAAATGCAACTATTTCTGCATGAAACAATTTATAAACTTCTAAATTCTGGTGCAAAGATAGTAAGTTTCAGCGAACAGCAGGTACAATTATCGTTCAAATAGTGATAAAAATGATACAATGTACCTTTTATGCTAGGAAATGAACGATTTTTATCCATATATTCACAGATTTTATACTTCAGGTATAGCGTATTTCTCTCTATTTCATCACATTACCTACATCACCAGGTAACATTCCATACTCTTCCTTGAAACATTTTGTGAAGTAAGACGGCGCTGAAAAGCCCACTTCATAGGCTACTTCAGAGACACTCATGCTACGGGTTTCGAGCAAACGCCTAGCTTTGGCAAGGCGAGCCTTACGGAGTAAGTCAACAACAGAAGAACCTGTCATCGCCTTCACCTTGCGATAGAGCTGCACACGGCTTAAGCCAATCTGCTGTCCCATATCCTCAACTCCAAACTCGCTATCAGAAAGATTCTTCTGGATAATGGCTTGAAGCTGCTTGAGGAACTGCCTGTCACGATCTTCCAGATGAGCCTCAGAAATCTCCTTCTCAGCCTCTTTAGAACCTTGATAAAGATTCTTCAGGAGCTGACGCTGTCGCAAGAGATTCTCGATACGGGCGAGAAGCACCTTGCTGTGGAATGGTTTGGTAATATAGGAATCAGCTCCATGCTCATAACCCTCTGCGCGATGCTCCTCCAGGTTCTTCGCCGTAAGCATAATAACAGGAATATGGGAGGTAGCCGTATTCGTCTTCAGCCGTTCTGTCAACTCCAATCCGTCCATAACAGGCATCATCACATCGCAAATCACCAGGTCAGGCACCTCTTTCAAGGCGACAGCCAGACCCTCTTTACCATCGGCGGCCTCAAGAACAATATACTCATCCTGCAAAAGAGTACGCTCATACTGACGGATATCGGTATTATCATCAATAACCAAAACAGTAGGACGATTGGTATTCTCGCTTACCAGCTGCTGAACTTTTCCACGACTTCTGTCTCCATCGTCAATATATTGCAAAACAGATTCATCTACAACATTCTTACCAGTTGACGCATAAGCATTTACAGAGTTATCCACAATATCCACATCATTGTGGATAACTTGTGAATCACCCTCCTGTTTACGAGGAATGACAACGATAAAATCAGAACCCTTTCCCAGTTCACTTTCTACCCTAGCCTCACCATGATGCAACTCTACAAATGATTTCACCAGAGCCAGACCGATACCCGTACCGCTGGCAGCACCCTTGGCCTGGAAGAAGCGTTCAAAGATCTTATCAGCCTCATCCTGCGAGATACCCTTGCCCGTATCTTTCACATCAAGACGGATATTGGCACCTTCATCTTTCAGCGAAACAAAGATTTCGCCACCAGCAGGCGTATATTTCAAGGCATTGCTCAACAGATTGAACACGATACGGGAAATCTTCTCCTGATCGGCAATCATTTCATGGCTGCCTTTCAAGTCATCAACATCCAGATGCAGTCTGATCTGCTTGCGCTCGGCAGTAAGCTGGAAGTCGCCCACCCACATCGTCAAGGTCTTCACAATGTCGAAGCGATAGAGTTTCAACTCCATCTTGCCATTCTGAATCTTACGGAAATCAAGAATGTTACTTACCAACTGTTGGAGAGCAAGGGCGTTACGCTGCACCATCTTCAAGAGTTCGCGGCTCTTGCCCTTGATGCCGGTATCTTCAAGCAGCATCTCTACCGGGTCGGCTATCAGGGTTAAAGGCGTGCGAAGTTCATGACTGATATTGGTAAAGAATACCAGACGGGAATGAGTGAGTTCCAAGACCTCCTCATTCAATCGTTTCAATTCTCCATTCTTTTCACCCAATTCTACATTCAGTCGCTTCAGCTCGCCATTTGTCTTAGCCAATGTTTCGTTCAGTTTCACCTTTATCAGATAACCTCTGAAAATTAAAGCCGCAGCTGCAAGGCAAACAAGCAGGAACAGACACAGACCTATGAGCATGACTTTCTGTGAGTTATAATCAGACAGATACTGATTTACCTGCTTATGCAAAGTCTTCAGATTGTGCGCCTGACGCTCGGCATCTCTAGCCTCCATCAATGTAAGGGCAGCATTTGCCTGGGTTATGATAGAAGTGCTCAGATAATTGTCGCGTTCATAAGGCTGATGCTTCAATATCTTCATGGCAAGCGCTATGACCTCGTCACCCTTGGTAGGATAAAGATAAGAGGCTTCGAAAATACCATCGCGCACAAGTTCCAAACCACCACCTTCGGTAGCCATGCCGTCTACTCCGGTATACTTATAGTTACGCTTTACCCTCATCTGGCGGGCAGCCACATAAGCTCCCCAGGCAAGAAAGTCATTATGGGCAAAGACATAATCAAAGTCCTGTGTCTGTTTCAATATGCGTTTCATCGCCTGGATTCCACCCTCTTCTTTCCAGTTTCCTTCCTCCGAGGCTACAACCTGTAACCCAGGATAAGGCTTGATAGCATCCATAAAACCACGATGACGCTCCAAAGCAGGCGAAGAGCCCTCCAAACCGCTGATTTCAACGATGCGGCCCTTTCCCTGAAGTTGCTGGGCGATAAAAGTTCCCATCGATTTACCTATCGTATAGTTATCGCAGCCGATAAATGCCGTATACTTATCAGAATTGGTCTTCCTGTCATAGAGAATCACAGGAATACCTTTATCGTAAGCACGCTCTACCGACTTGGATATAGCACTCAGCTGATTAGGAGATACGATAAGCAGATCTACGCCCTCATCGATAAACTGGTTAACTTGCTTATTCTGCAACACATTATCATCGTTGGAAGAAGCCAGTTTCACGATAAGCGAATCGTTGAGATACTCGCCCATCTTCAGTTCATCATTCAGTTTATCGCGCCAGACATCTTCCGAGCACTGGGATACGCCAATGACAAACTTCCTAGGCTTCTGAGCACAACCGGTCAGCAACACGATGATCGCTACATATATAATAAGGTGTAATTTTCGTTTCATACAGCTTATACAATTTCTATATTTATAAAGAAGAGGCATTCAACAAATGCCTAAAAATAAAACTTTACCGCTGCAAATATACAACTTTTTTTTGTATTTTAGCCCCATTGGTCAGTTTTTTACAAATATTTTATTCTGAAAACACCAAGAAAAACATAGGAAAATCTTTCATATTTATCTTTTCCACATCAGTTACCAACAGGAAAAACATCTGATAACCAACCGAATAACATAGTTATCAACACATATGTGGATAACTTTTCTATGAGAAGTGAATAAGTGTGGAAAAGTTTAGAGCATAAAAAAGACATCAACTAAGAAGTTGATGTCTCTCATCTTGTAGCGGGAGGGGGCCACGATCCCTCGACCTCCGGATTATGAATCCGACGCTCTAACCAGCTGAGCTATCCCGCCATCCAAGCAATTGATTTCTCATTTGCGGGTGCAAAGGTAATACATTTATTTGAATTGAACAAATTTTTCGGCAGAAATTTTCAAAAAAAGTTTTATTTTCTCATTTTTCTCACATTCCAGCCCCACTTTCACCTAATTATATATATAAAAAAAACGAAAAATAAAGGTTTTCTTATTTTTTTATATTACCTTTGCACGCTGAATAACAGACCTGCTATTATTTTAAATAAAGAAAAGGTCTGAAACAACAGAATATTGAAATGCTTAGAATTAAGAAATTAGACATATTTATTGCCAAACAGTTTGGTCTCCTTTTCATGGGAACTTTCTTCATCTGCCAGTTTGTGCTGATGATGCAGTTCTTATGGAGATATATTGATGATCTCATCGGTAAGGGACTCACGATGGACGTGATGGCTCAATTTTTCTGGTACATGGGTCTGATGCTCGTACCACAGGCTCTGCCATTGGCTATTCTCCTGTCTTCACTCATGACGTTCGGTAATCTCGGCGAGAGTTCGGAGCTTACAGCCATCAAGGCTGCCGGCATTTCACTGATGCAAGCTTTCCGCTCACTCATTGTCATCACCGTCATCATCATGTTTGGCTCATTCTATTTCCAGAACAATGTGGGACCTAAGTCGAACATGAAACTGGCACAACTTCTGATTTCCATGAAACAGAAAAGCCCAGAACTGGAAATTCCGGAAGGAATCTTCTATGATGGTATTCCAAACTGCAACCTTTATGTGCAGAAGAAGGATTTGAAAACCGGAAAGCTTTACGGCATCATGATTTACCGCATGACCGACAGCTATGAAGATGCCGCAATCATATTGGCAGATTCTGGCATGCTTCAGAGTACTGCAGAGAAGAAGCATCTTGTTCTGAGCCTCTACAGTGGAGAATGGTTTGAGAACATGCAAAGCAGTGCACTTGCCAATACTGCTGCCGTACCATACAGACGAGAGACTTTCGTTTCCAAGAAAATCATTCTCGACTTTGATGGAGACTTCAGTATGACCGATGCAGCTTCGCTTTCAGGAAATGCGAAGGGTAAAAGTCTGGAAAAAATCAACCACGACATCGATTCGCTCAACCAATTATATGATTCTATCGGAAGAATCTATCTGAATGAAGCCAACGTGAGATTCTATGGAGGTGCACAGCGCATCAACAAGAAGGACTCTCTCAAAGAAATCAAGAAGGGCGAAAAACTCAATTTCGACACTTTATATAATAAGTTGCCACAGGACAAGAAGCTCATGGCGGTAAACCAGGCACAGTCTACCATACAACAGGAGCTTTCTGACCTTGATTTCAAATCGATGTCAACGAGCGATGCAGACTACATGATAAGGCAGCACAAGATTGAGGCTATCAACAAGTTCACCCTAGCCCTTTCGTGTCTCATCTTCTTCTTTATCGGAGCGCCATTAGGAGCCATCATCCGAAAGGGAGGTCTGGGTTTCCCTGTCGTCATCTCCGTACTTGTATTCATCGTCTTCTTCATCCTTGACAATACAGGATACAGAATGTCAAGAAGCGGAATGTGGGCCATTTGGTTCGGTAAAGGTCTTGCACCGGCAGTATTGACGCCTTTGGCTATCTTCGTAACCTACAAGGCAACCAATGATTCTTCCGTATTCAATATGGATGTTTACAAAGAGTTCTTCATGAAACTGCTCGGTTTACGACAGAAACGCCATTACTTCGGCAAGGAAGTCATCATCACCGACCCGGACTATCAGGCGGATGCAGAGAAACTGGAAAGAATAAACCAAGACATCACCTTATATAATAAGGAGCACAAACTGGTTCATCTTCCAAACGTCATCAATGTATTCTTCAAATACGAGCCTGATCATGAGATAGAAAGAATCAATGCAGAATTGGAAGAGGTAATAGAAGATTTGACCAACACCGCCAACAAGTATATCCTGCACGACATGAACCAATATCCGGTTCTTTCTGTCAAGGCACATACACGCCCATTCGAGCGGAAATGGCTCAACATCATTGCAGCCACCATTTTCCCAGTGGGCACACTGCTATATTTGAGAATGTGGCGATTCCGACTGCGCTTGTTCCGTGACCTCAAGGTCATCAGTCAGACCAATACGGACATCATCCAGCGGATTAGAGAACAGAAAAAGTAAAATGTAACTATATAATAAGGTATCAAACATGTCAGAAATCAAATTAAATAGCATCGAAGATGCAGTAAAAGACTTCAAGGAAGGAAAGTTCGTCATTGTTGTTGATGACGAAGACCGCGAAAACGAAGGCGACCTCATCATTGCCGCAGAGAAGATAGACGCAGAAAAAGTAAACTTCATGTTGAAACACGCAAGAGGTGTACTCTGTGCCCCTATCACCCTGAGCCGCTGCGATGAACTCGACTTGCCTCATCAGGTTTCAGAGAACACTTCTGTATTGGGAACACCATTCACCATAACCGTAGACAAACTGGAAGGCTGTTCTACCGGTGTTTCTGCACACGACCGTGCTGAAACCATCAAAGCACTTGCCGACCCGAACTCTACACCACAGACATTCGGCAGACCGGGACACATCAACCCACTCTACGCACAGGATAACGGCGTGTTAAGAAGAAGCGGACACACTGAAGCAGCCATTGACCTTTGTAAGATGGCAGGTCTCTATCCTGCAGGCGCACTTATGGAAATCATGAATGAAGACGGCACCATGGCACGTCTGCCAGAACTGATGAAGATGGCAAAGGAATGGAACCTCAAGGTTATTTCTATTAAAGACATGATAGAATACCGACTCAAGAAAGAATCACTCATCGAAGTGGGCGAAGAGGTTGACATGCCTACAGAATACGGCCACTTCCGCCTCATTCCGTTCCGCCAGTCTAGCAATGGTCTGGAACACATGGCACTCATCAAGGGAGAATGGAAAGAAGACGAACCTATCCTGGTCCGTGTTCACTCTTCTTGCGCTACTGGCGACATTCTGGGCAGCAAGCGTTGCGACTGCGGTCAGCAGCTCCACAAGGCCATGCAGATGATAGACGAGGCAGGAAAGGGAGTTGTTGTCTACATGCAGCAGGAAGGACGCGGCATCGGTCTGATGAACAAGATTGCAGCCTACAAACTTCAGGAAGAAGGCTATGATACTGTTGACGCTAATACCCATCTCGGTTTCAAGCCAGACGAGCGCGACTATGGTTGCGGTGCACAGATGCTCCGTCATCTCGGTGTACACAAAATGCGTCTGCTCACCAACAATCCGGTAAAGCGCGTAGGTCTCGAAGCATACGGTTTGGAAATCGTAGAAAATGTACCTATCGAAGTTGTACCAAACAAGTACAATGAGCGCTATCTCAAGACCAAGAGAGACCGCATGGGGCATACTTTGCACCTCGGATAATAAAATTATGTTATTATTTCAATACAAAACATGAAATAATGCTCAATTTTCTTCCGAAAAAGAAATAATTTGCTTACTTTTGCACACGATAAACAAATATAAGAATAAAATTATGGCACAATTATCTGATCGTTTAAACAGATTGGCACCTTCAGCAACGCTGGCGATGTCACAGAAGAGTAGTGAAATGAAAGCTCAAGGTATTGATGTAATCAACATGAGCGTAGGTGAACCAGACTTCAACACTCCTGACAATATCAAACAGGCAGCAAAGAAGGCTATTGACGAGAACTATTCCCGTTATTCACCAGTACCAGGTTATCCTGACTTGCGAAAAGCAATTGTAGCCAAATTAAAGAACGAGAATGGTTTGGAGTACACTACCAATGAAGTAATCGTTGGTACTGGTGGTAAACAGTGCGTCTGCAACGCAGTATTGGCACTCGTAAATCCAGGCGACGAGGTTATCATTCCTGCACCATATTGGGTAAGCTACCCACAGATGGTGAAATTGGCAGGAGGTACTCCGGTCATCGTGAATGCCGGTTTCGACCAGGACTTTAAGATGACAGCAGAGCAGTTGGAGAATGCCATTACAGAGAAGACCAAGATGCTCATTCTCTGTTCTCCAAGCAACCCTACCGGTAGCGTATACTCTAAGGAAGAACTGGCTGCATTGGCAGAAGTACTCAAGAAACATCCTGAAGTATTTGTGTTGGCAGATGAAATCTACGAACACATCAATTATATCGGTAAGCACCACAGCATTGCCCAGGAACCGGGCATGAAGGAGCAGGTTATCATTGCCAATGGTGTATCTAAGGCTTACGCCATGACAGGATGGAGAATCGGTTTCCTGGCTGGTCCGGAATGGATCATCAAGGGCTGCAACAAACTCCAGGGACAGTATACCAGCGGTACATGTTCTGTCAGCCAGAAGGCAGCAGAAGCAGCCTACACACTCGACCAGAGCGCAGTAGAGGAAATGCGCGTAGCTTTCGAGCGCCGACGCAACCTGATTGTAAAGTTGGCTAAAGAGGTTCCAGGCCTTGAGGTAAACATGCCACAGGGTGCCTTCTATCTCTTCCCTAAGTGCAACAGCTACTTTGGCAAGAGCAATGGTGAGAAGACCATCAACAATTCAACCGACTTTGCCATGTACCTTCTCGAGGAAGCACATGTAGCCACAGTAGGTGGTGACGCATTCGGTGATCCAGACTGTTTCCGCATGAGCTATGCAACAAGCGACGAGAACATCGTTGAAGCTATCAAGCGCATCAAGGAAGCTTTGGGTAAGTTGAAATAAAAATGGCTTAAAGACCATTTTCAAGGGGCAAAATGTAAGAAAAAAGCGAGATATTGGTATAAAATAAGCCAATATCTCGTTAAAACTTCTTAATTAGGCTGATAGTAAACTTTAATTTATTATCTTTGCCAATGCAAAATAGATAACCCAACTGTGTTTATTGACAAACGACACATTCAAGGTCTACGAAGCGAGAAAGAAAAAAGGAAATATTAATAATTTATTAACTAATAATTTAAAAAAAGTAAAATTATGGCAACTACAAAACAAGCAGCCCCAGCTAAGAAGTCTGAGGGCTTTCAGGGAGTAAGAGGCGCATTCTGGATCATCGTGGTATGTGCTATCATCGCATTCACATTGTTCTTCACATGGTTCGGTAATGACATGCACTTCCAGGATCCAGGTGTACAGGATCACCCAGCAGACATTTGGGGTACTATCTACAAAGGTGGTGTAATCGTACCAGTTATCCACACATTGTTGCTCACAGTGTTGGCTATGACAATCGAGCGTTGGTTGGCTCTTAAGACCGCTACAGGTAAAGGTGCTCTTCCTAAGTTCGTTGCAAACATCAAGGCAGCTTTGAACGCAAATGATTTCGCTAAGGCTGAGCAGCTCTGCAACAAGCAGCGCGGTACAGTAGCTAACGTTGTTATGGCTTCTTTGAACGCTTACAAGTCTATGGAGTCTGGTGCTAACGCATCTTTGAAGAAGGCTCAGAAGGTAGCTAAGATCCAGCAGGCTCACGAGGAGGCAACTCAGTTGGAGATGCCAACTTTGACAATGAACTTGCCTATCATCGCTACAATCGTAACACTTGGTACTTTGACAGGTCTTCTCGGTACTGTAACCGGTATGATCAAGTCATTCCAGGCCATGGGTGAAGGTGGTGGCGCTGACTCAGCAGCACTTTCTGTAGGTATTTCTGAGGCGTTGATCAACACCGCATTCGGTATCTTGACATCATGGTGTGCCGTTGTATCTTACAACACATTCACCAACAAGGTAGATAAGTTGACATACGCACTCGACGAGGTAGGTTACTCAATTGCTCAGACATACGAAGCTAACCACGCAGAAGAGGCTTAATTTTTGCTAACCCTTTAAAATTTTATCGCTATGGGTAAAGTAAAAATTAAGAAGAGTGACGTCTGGATCGATATGACGCCTATGTCAGACGTTATGACCCTGTTGCTTACCTTCTTCATGCTCACCTCTACATTCGTAAAGAATGAGCCTGTAAAGGTTAACACACCAGGATCTGTGTCTGAGATTAAGGTGCCAGAGAACGGCGTCTTGACTATCTTGGTAAGTCCTGAAAAGGACAAGGCTGGTAATCCTACCGGCGAGGGCCAAGTATTTATGAGTATTGATAATACTGATCAGTTGGGAGCTACACTGAGCACAATGACAGGAGCATTCGGCGTGTCATTGAATCCAAAGCAGATTGAGACATTCAAGAGCGAAGGTACGTTTGGTGTACCAATGAACGACTTGAGTACTTATCTGACAATGAACGCTTCTAAGCGTCCACAGTATCTCCAGACTAAAGGTATTCCTCTCGACAGTATTAAGGGCGGTATGAGCGAGTTCCAGCAGTGGGTTGACGCAGCTCGCAACGTAAACGAGGACATCAAGATTGCCCTGAAGGCAGATGCTTCTACACCTTACAAGACCGTTAAGAGAGTGATGAACGAACTCCAGGATATGGACGAGAGTCATTACTATATGATTACACAGTTAAAAAAACAGGGGGACGAATAAATGGCAAAGAAAGAAAGCAAACAAAAGAAAATGAATGTCCGCGTAGACTTTACGCCTATGGTGGATATGCTCATGCTGCTTATCACGTTCTTCATGCTGTGTACATCTTTGAGCAAACCTCAGACTATGGAGCTGACTATGCCAAGTAATGATGACAACCAACCAGAGGACAAGAAGAACGAAGCAAAGGCTTCTGAGACTGTGACACTCTACGTAACAGCAGACAACAAGATTTATTATGGTGCAGGTATTCCTAAGTACGATGACCCATCATGGATCAAGGAGACTACATGGGGCAGCCAGGGCATCCGTAAGGTCTTGAGAGAGCACGCTACAGAAAACGGCACACGCCCTGTAGAAAGAATCGCACTTGCTGTCAAGGAGTTGAACATGGACCGTCAGAAGAATCCTAAGCAGTATCCTGATAGCATCTATCAGAAGAAGTTGAGCGATTTGAAGGCTGGTAACTTGAAGGACGGAAAGATTCCTACTCTTACCATCGTCATCAAGCCTACCGACAACGCTTCTTACAAGAATATGGTTGACGCTCTCGACGAAATGCAGATTTCAAACATTGGTACTTACGTCATCGATAAGATTAACGCAGACGACGAGAAACTTCTCAAGTCTAGAAACGTTAAGATGTAAGATGAGTAACAAACAATTTTAAACAAGAAAGAAATGGCAAAAATAGATCTTTACGATCCTAAATGGGTCGATATGGTTTTCGCCGGAAAGAACAAGGAGTATGGTGCATACCAGCTCCGTAAGGGTACTTCTGGCCGAAACATCAAGGCTCTTCTGATCTTGGTCATTGCTGCAGCTCTCGTGGGTGGATTCTTGGCTTGGAAAGTCATCGAACAGAAACAGGCCGAAGAACAGCAGGCATATATGGAAGCTATGGAGTTGGCTAAACTCCAGCAGCAGGCTAAGAAGGAAGAAAAGAAGAAGGAAAACTGGAAAAAAGCGACGAAAAAGCGCATGAAAGACAGCAATAAATATCGATAAGTTTTTGGCATTTTTTTCGGTTGAATTCGGGCCGGGATTGCGGTATCATAAAAGCTAGTTTTAAA